>OHRN01000526.1_pt1 | contig 16616 bp, 15 predicted proteins | sample 1578431 | NCBI WGS metagenome assembly OHRN01 (sample SAMEA3879507, study PRJEB24766) | human gut metagenome | biome: human-associated habitat; feature: feces | place: USA | collected 1985/1987 | reverse complement strand
CAGGTATTATGGAAGATGGTTTAGCAAAACCCTCTAGAATCGGCCTACAGCAAGGAGGCCCGTTGTCTCCAATTCTGTCTAACGCCTATCTAGATAAGTTTGACAAGGAATTGGAACATAGAGGACTACGCTTTGTAAGGTACGCAGATGACTGCAATATCTTCGTTAAGAGCGAAATGAGTGCGAATAGAGTAATGAAGTCAGTCACATCATGGCTAGAAAGAAAATTATTTCTTAAAGTCAGTGCTACTAAGACCAAGGTTGTCAGACCAACAAAAAGTAAATTCCTTGGATTCACCTACCTCAAAATGAATGGAGAATGGAAATGCAAGCCTTGCAATCAGAGCAAGATGAAACTCTACGATAAGTGTAGGAGAGAACTTGTAAGAAGGATAGGCATTGCACGCCCTATGTCAATCACATTCAGAAGGATTAATCAGATTGTGGTAGGTTGGATTAACTACTATCGTATAGGTATGATGAAAATATTCATTGACACTTTTGGTCAATGGCTTCGCCATAAAATCAGAGTTATCATTCTTAAACAGTGGAAGATACCAAAAAGAATCTATATTAATCTTCAGAAACTGAATAAGAAATTACCTTGTCACTTTACTGATGAGCAAATATTCTCGGTAGCAAACACTAGATTAGGTCTATACAGACAGGCCAGTGGCCATGTAGTAAACTTTCTACTTAGCCCCAAGATTCTAGCAATTAAGAAAAAGGATAGACCAGGTTTGGTCAATCCTCTTATCTACTATCTAAGTTAGTCTGAAATTATCATGTGAATGTAGCGCCGTATACGAGGCCCGTACGTACGGTGCAACGGGAGGCGCAGAATTAGTGATTTTTCCTAGAATTGACACTTTTTCTCGTCTACCCTATCTATTTTCTTATAATAATAAATCCATTGCACAATAATCAATTACGTGTTATTATCTGAATTGTATTTTTTGTATACAAATGAGGAGGAAATATGAGTAAAGATCAAACTAGTATGTCAGAAGAACTTTTCAAATTAGACGGAAAGCCTTCTACATCACAAGCTTTACCTTTAGCACTTCAGCACGTTGTGGCCATGGTTGTCGGATGTGTTGCACCTGCTATTATTATTTCAGGAGTTGCAGGACTTTCAGCGAGTGATTCAGTTATTCTGATTCAGGCTGCACTTACAATGTCTGCTATCTCTACATTATTTCAGGTTTTTCCGTTATTAAGAGGGAAAAAACTTGCAATTGGGGCAGGATTACCTGTTATCATGGGTATTAGTTTTGCCTATTTACCTACTATGCAGGCAATTGCTGGTGAATTTGATATTGCAACTATTTTAGGCGCACAGATTGCTGGTGGTATTGTTGCTGTTATTGTAGGACTATTTGTAAAGAAGATTAGAAAATTCTTTCCACCACTTATTACTGGTACAGTAGTATTCTCAATTGGTTTATCATTGTATCCTACAGCTATTAATTATATGGCTGGTGGTGCAGCTTCTAAGAGTTATGGTTCTTGGCAGAATTGGCTTATTGCTTTTATTACATTAGCTGTTGTTACTTTCTTGAATCATTATGGTAAAGGAATTTTTAAATTAGCTTCTATTTTAATTGGTATTATTGTTGGTTATATTATTGCTCTCTGCTTTGGTATGATCAATTTCTCAGCTGTCGCAAATGCATCATGGTTTGCTTTACCACAATTCATGCATTTTGGCGTGAAGTTTAATCCAGCAGCATGTGTGGCAATTGCGGTATTATTCGCAATAAACTCTATTCAGGCAATTGGTGATTTCTCTGCCACTACAACAGGTGGTATGGATCGTATGCCTACTGATGAAGAATTAAATGGTGGTATTGTTGCTTATGGTTTAACTAATATCTTCTGTGCATTCTTTGGTGGTTTACCAACTGCAACTTATAGTCAGAATGTTGGCATTGTTGGTTCAACAAAAGTTGTATCTAAAAAGGTATTTGGAATTGCAGCTAGTATTATTTTAGTTGCAGGTCTTATTCCTAAGTTTTCATCACTTTTAACTACAATTCCTTACTGTGTTCTTGGAGGTGCCACTGTTTCTGTATTTGCTTCTATTGCGATGACAGGTATTAAATTAATTGCATCTCATCCAATGGATTTCAGAAATACTACAGTTGTTGGTTTAGCTGTTGCACTTGGTATGGGTGTTACTCAGGCGAATGCAGCACTTGCATCATTCCCATCTTGGGTGACAACTATCTTTGGTAAGTCTCCAGTAGTCCTTGCTACTATTACAGCTATTGTTTTAAACTTAATCTTACCAAAAAATACGAATTCATAGTATAATGCTTCCTGATTATTTAATCAGGAAGTTTTTGTTTGAGGAGTAAGTTTTGTGGCATCAGTTCGTTGTTGACTAAAAACTTAATTCTATTTATAATTAATTTGTAGATTTTACAGAAGGAGATCCATATGAATTATAAAAGAGTTTTATTAAAAATAAGTGGTGAAGCTTTGGCTGGTGATCAGGGCTTTGGCATTAATCCTATTGTAGTTAAAGACATTGCACAGCAGATCAAAGATGCAAAAGATCTAGGTGTTGAAATTGCGATTGTTTGTGGTGGCGGTAATATCTGGAGAGGTAAGACTGGTGCCGATATGGGTATGGAAAGAGCAAGTGCAGATTACATGGGTATGCTTGCAACTGTTATGAACGGTCTTGCTTTACAGAATGCCTTAGAATCAATTGGTCTTGAAACACGTGTTATGACTGCTATTGATATGAAAGAAGTAGCTGAACCATATATCAGAAGAAGAGCTGTACGTCATCTTGAAAAAGGTCGTATTGTTATTTTCTCAGCTGGAACAGGTAGTCCATACTTTACTACAGACACTACTGCTGCATTAAGAGCTGCTGAAATTCATGCAGATGTTATCTTGATGGCTAAGAATGGTGTTGATGGTGTTTATTCAGCTGATCCTAAGTTAGATCCAAATGCTGTTAAGTTTGATAAGTTAACTTACTTAGATGTTCTTAATAAAGATTTAAAGATCATGGATCAGACAGCTATTACTTTATGTAAAGACAACAACATTGATTTAAGTGTATTTAATATGCAGAAAGAAGGAAATATTGCGTTAGCATGTAAACAGGAAGTGGCTGGCACAATTATTTCAAAGGGAGAATAATAATGGTAGAATTAGTACTTGAAGAAGCAAAAGAAAAGATGGAGAAATCAATTGACGCTTTCTCTAATGAATTAGTTAATATTAGAACTGGACGTGCTAATCCAAGCATGCTTGATAGAGTTATGGTTGAATATTATGGTTCACCAACTCCACTTAATCAGGTTGCTGGTATTTCAGTTGTAGAAGGTCGTCAGTTAGTGATTAAGCCTTATGATAAGAATTCTATGAAGGATATTGAACATGGTATTTACCAGGCCGATTTAGGTTTAACTCCACAGAATGATGGAACAGTAATCCGTATTGTGATTCCACCTCTAACTGAAGAAAGAAGAAAAGAAATGGTTAAGCAGGTAAATAAGCTTGCTGAAGAAGCTAAGGTTGCTTTAAGAAATATCAGAAGAAATGCGAATGCTGATGTTGAAAAGACTGGCGAAACTGAAGATGAAGTAAAAGCAGGTAAGGAAGATGTTCAGGATTTAACAAATGAATTTGTTAAGAAAATCGAACAGATTGCTAAAGAAAAAGAAAAAGATTTAATGACAGTTTAATGTCATTTTGGGAGGATTATGAAATCCTCCTTTTTTTGTCTGTTTGAAAATAGAGTGCACTATGTTATAATACGGTTTATGAGGTGATTATTATGCTTTTTAAAAGAAAAGAAAAATATACATTAGATATGAATCGAATTCCAGCTCATATCGCATTTATCATGGATGGAAATGGAAGATGGGCTAAGAAAAGAAAAATGCCTAGAACATATGGTCATCATGAAGGAACTAAAACAATAAGAAATCTTGCTTTAGAAGCCAACAACTTAGGTGTAAAAGCAATGACTGTTTATGCATTCTCTACTGAAAACTTTAAAAGAGAACAGAGTGAAGTAGAATATATTTTTAAGTTACCTAAAGAGTTCTTCTCTTTATATTTTCAGGAACTAATGGATAATAATGTACGTATTATGACAATTGGTCATCTAGAACTCGCACCACAGGAAACTCAAGACATTATTAATGATGCTATTAATAAAACTAAAGATAATACTGGATTAAAGCTTGTCTTTGCATTTATCTATGGTGGACGTGATGAAATCGTTGAAGCCACTAAAGCGATTTGTGAAGAATATAAAGAAGGTAAGATTGACTTAGATAATATTACAGAAGATTATTTTGAATCTCATTTAATGACTAAGGAATTACCGCCTGTTGATTAATGTTTCGCTCAAGTGGTGAATGTCGTTTATCTAACTTCTTATTATGGCAGTTAAGTTATGCTGAATTTATTTTTGATGAAGCATATTGGCCAGATTTTAATGCGGAAAAATTACATGAATGCATATGGAAATATCAGAATAGAGATCGTCGTTATGGAGGAGTGAAGAAATGAAGCAAAGGGTCATAACAGCGATTGTATTAGTAGTTTTATTTTTACCGTGTGTTATTGTAAGTGGTATTCCTTTTAAAATCCTTATAGCTTTTATTGGGGCTATGGCTACATATGAATTACTGTCTATTACAAAAGAACCTAAGCCACATTTTTATTTATATGGAATAATAGGTGTTTATATTCTAGGTTCATTATTCTTTTCAAAAGGATTACTTGTATCTAATATGTTTATTGTAATCTACATGGTTATATTATTAACTTGTGGAATCTTTGATGCAGGTATGCCTTTCTTGAGGATTTCATATTACTTTACAAGTGCGACTTTAGTAGCTCTTGGTCTTCATGCTATTTATTATTTTAGAACAGCCTTAGATATCAGATATGTTATCTTCTTAGCACTTGCGACTTTAGGCGCTGATACATTTGCTTATTTTGTGGGACGTGCAATTGGTAAACATAAACTTAATCCTCGTCTTTCACCTAAGAAGACAATTGAAGGGTCTATTGGTGGTATAGTATGTGGTGGTTTATTAGGTTTAGCTTATGCTTATTGTGTTCAGATTCCTTATGCACTTCCTCATCTTGCCTTAATGAGCTTTGTACTTGCAACAACAGGTCAGATTGGTGATTTGACATTCAGTTCTATTAAGAGAACTTTTGAAGTAAAGGACTATTCTCAGATTTTCCCTGGTCATGGTGGTGTGTTGGATCGTTTTGATTCTATCATCTTTAATTCTATGATTTTAGGATTCTTACTTACATTACTCTAATGAAGGAGGCAATCTATGAAAAAAATTACAGTACTTGGTGTGACTGGTTCTATTGGAACACAGACAATTGATGTTGTGACTGGACATCCTGATGAATTTGAAATTGTTGCAATGTCAGCAGGACACAATATCAAGAAATTAGAAGAAATTATGAATCAGCTTCCTGTTCCACATATTTGTGTACTAGAACAGAAAGATTATGATTATTTAAGTGAAAAATATCCAGATCGTCATTTTTATCTTGGACAGGAAGGACTTATTCAAATTAGTACTCTTGAAGAGACAGAAATAGTTCTTAATGCGATTGTAGGATTTGCAGGATTATTACCAACTATTGAAGCAATTAAAGCAGGTAAGGATATTGCGCTTGCAAACAAAGAAACTCTAGTAGTTGCAGGACATATTATTATTCCTCTCGCAAAAGAATATGGCATTCAGCTTTTACCTGTAGATAGTGAACATAGTGCTATTTTCCAATCAATGCATGGAGAGTATCCAAGAGAAATTTCAAAAATACTTTTAACATGTAGTGGTGGAAGTTTCCGTGATAAGTCATTAGATGAATTAAAGGATGCCACTGTTGAACAAGCATTAAATCATCCTAACTGGAGCATGGGGGCAAAGATCACTATTGATAGTGCGACTTTAGTTAATAAAGGTTTAGAGGTGATGGAAGCCAAATGGCTTTTTGATGTAGATTATGATGATATTGAAGTATTGATTCATCCTGAAAGTGTTGTACATTCTATGATTGAATGTACAGATACTGCAGTAATTGGACAATTAGGTACTCCAGATATGCGTTTGCCTATTCAATATGCTTTAACATATCCTCATAGAATACCACTTATTAATAGTAAGAGACTTTCTTTATCAGATATTGGAACACTTCATTTCTATAAGCCTGATACAGAAAGATTTAAGGCACTACCTCTTGCTTATCGTGCAGGAAGAATAGGGGGCAGTATGCCTTGTGTTTTCAATGGCGCAAATGAAGAAGCCAATCAGTTATTCCGTGATGGAAAGATTAAATTCCTAGAAATCGTTGATTTAATTGAAGAAGCCATGAATGCACATACTGTTGTTGACAATCCGTCTCTTGACGAATTGATCAAGATAGATGCGGAAGCAAGAGCTTTTGTAAGAAAGAGAGTAGGTTTATAAGATGCAGACTTTATTGAATATACTCGTTTTCCTGCTTATTCTTACAGGAATTATTGTCATACATGAATTAGGACACTTTGTAACTGCTAAGTTTTTCAAGGTTTATTGTGGCGCATTTAGTATTGGTATGGGTCCTAAGATTTATGGAAAAAAAGGAAAAGAAACAGAATTCCAGATTCGTGCTTTACCAATAGGTGGTTTTGTCTCTATGGCAGGTGAAGCGGATCAGGAAGACAATGAAGAACTTAAGGATGTTCCAGTAGAACGTACATTAAAGGGTAAAAAGACATATCAAAAGATTATTATTATGCTTGCAGGTGTCTTTATGAATTTCATGCTTGCACTTGTCATTATGTTATCTGCAAACTTAATGGGTGGTCAGGTAAATGTCAATCGTTGTGAAGTAGGAACGCTCGTAGAAAATGGTTCTGCGACAAAATATGGATTTAAAAAAGGTGACATTATAACTAATATTGAATGTAAGCAGACTGGTGTGTCGTATGCAGTCGCAAGTTATGAAGATCTTCATAGTGATATGACTAAGAAAGCATTAAAGATTAATTCGAGAAATGCGACATTAGATATTACTGTCAGACGTGGTAAGAATAGTATTGTGGTCAAGGCAGTGAGTCCATATAATGAAGAACAGGGGCGTTATGTTCTTGGCTTTATGCAGGTGACTCGAAGAATGAGTGTCACTGAAGCATTCAGCTATACATTTAAAGAATTATGTGAGATGTCTACTGCAATCTTTAATGCATTGGGACAGCTTATTGTGAATTTTGCGTCTACTATTAAGCAGATGTCAGGACCAGTGGGAATTTATAAAGTTACTTCACAGGTAAGAGAATCTGGTTCTATGACAACACTTCTATATTTAGTTGCGATGTTGTCAGTAAATATTGGAATCTTAAACTTATTACCTATTCCGGGGTTAGATGGCTATCAGGCTATTCTTTCTTTAATTGAAGGTATTATCCATAGAGAAGTACCTGTGAAGGTGAAATATGCATTGCAGGTTCTTGGACTTGCACTTGTATTTGGTCTCATGATTGCAGTTACTTATCAGGATCTGCTGCGATTTTTTAAATAAAGGAACTTCGGTTCCTTTTTAAAAGGTGATTTTATGAATAAACTAAGTATTTTATTACAACAATTACATATAGATACAAATCAGGCGTTTTCGCAGGCTGATATTACAAAAGTAGTTGTCCATCATGATAGCCGTTATACTTTTTATATCAGTTCACCAGAATTAATGCCTCTTGATAATGTGAAGGCTTTAAAAGAAGCCCAGCATTTATTCCCTTATCCATGTGAATTCCTCTTTGAAACAACGTCTAATCATTTTAGAGAGGAAGATGTCATTGAATATAGTGATTATATTATGCATCATGTATTAGGCAATGTACCTGAAATGCAGAGTATGACAAGAGATGATATGGATTTAAAGGACAATATTTTGACATTACATACTGTTAATCATATTCAATGTGATTCTATTAAGACTCAACTTAATGAAATGCGTACATTATTATCTGGCTTTGGTATTAATATTGATTTAAGAGCTGAAGTAGATGCAGATAATCATGAATATCAACAGACTATTGCAAAGATGGAAGAAAATAAAGGTGTTCATATAGATTCAAGTGCACTTGAAAAATATAATGAAGCGATGAATGAGGCACCTTCTGCTTATTCAAAGCCAGCAGGTAATTATAAACGTTATAAGAAAGAATATGTCATGACGCAGATTAGTCAATTAGATAATACAATGCGTGAAGTAGCTGTACAGGGGTATTGTTTCCAGGAAGAAACAACACAGACTAAAAGTGGTAAACATATTCAGACACTTCTTGTCACTGATTATTCTGATAGTATTATGGTCAAGAGATTTGAGAATAAGAATCGTAATACATTAGAAGAAATGGAACAATTAAAAAAAGGTGGTAAATGGATTCGTGTCAAAGGTACCTTTGAATATGATAGCTTTGCCCGTGAACAGGTGATTATTGCGACTGAAATAGAAATTATTCCAGCACCAAAGCCACGTATCGATAAGGCGGAAAAGAAGCGTGTAGAACTACATTGCCATTCTAATATGTCTACTATGGATGGTATTGCGACTGTTGGTTCTTATATTAAAAGAGCAACAGAATGGGGTATGAGTGCCATTGCAGTAACTGATCATGGCAACGTGCAGTCATTCCCTGATGCACAGACAGCAGCAGGAGACAAGCTGAAGATGATCTATGGTGTTGAAATGAATATGATTGATACAAACTTTGATTGTGTTTTCAATGCGAATGGATTAAAACTTAATGATTTAACTTATGTTTCTTTTGACTTAGAAACAACAGGTTTATCTCAGATAGACGATCATATTACTGAAATTGGTGCAGTAAAGATAAAAAATGGGTTAGAGGTTGGAAGATTACAGACATTTATTAAATCTCCTAAACCTATTTCTAAGAAGATTACTGAATTAACATCTATTACGAATGAAGATATTAGAAATGCGCCTACAATTGAAGAATTCATGCCTAAATTAATGGAATTCTTTGGAGATAATCTTCTCATTGCGCATAATGGTCGTTTCGATATTGGAATGCTAGATAAGGCATTAGAGAGAATGGGAAAAGAACCTATTCAAAATCCTTGGATTGATACATTACCTTTATCTAGACGTCTCATACCATTAATGCGTTCTTATCGATTAGGTGCTGTCTGTCGTTTTTATCATATTCCTTATGATACAGAAGCGGCTCACCGTGCTGACTATGATGCTGAAGTATTAAGTCATTCATTTAATGTCATGCTTCAGGATTTAATTAAGAGAGGTTTTAAGACGATTGATGAAATCAATGATATCGAAATAGAAGATGCTTATAAGCATGCTTTCCCTTATCATATGTGTGTTCTTGCGAAAACACCTGAAGGTTTAAAGAACATGTTTAGACTTGTATCTATTGCGAATACTAAGTATTTCCATCAATGTGATCGTATTCCTAGAAGTGAATTAGAATTCTATCGTGAAGGATTAATCTTTGGTAGTGGCTGTTTAAATTCTAAAGTCTTTGAAATAGCTTCTACAAGAGATGAAGAAGAATTAAGAGAAGAAATACGATTCTATGATTATGTAGAAATACAGCCTTTAGAAGATGCGATGTATTTGGTAGATCGTGGCAAGTATGATTCTATTGATGATATAGAAAGAATATACAAGCGTATTATTAAGATTGCGAAAGAAGAAAATAAACTCATCTGTGCGACAGGTGATGTTCATTTTCTAGATAAGAGAGATAAGGTATACCGTGAAGTATTTATTACTAACTCTAAGATACAGATTAATGGTAAACCTCATCCACTCCTTGTAAGAAATAATCCTCGTGCTTTAACACCTGATGTTTATTTAAGAACAACAGATGAAATGTTGGAATGCTTCCCTTATTTAAGTGATGAAGATACATATGAATATGTTGTCACTAATACAAATAAGATAGCAGATATGATTGGTGATGATATTATTGTCACAAAAGAAGGATTATATCCACCTTCAATTGAAAATGTAGATAAGAAACTTAGAGAATTATGTCATAAGAATGCTCATGAGACATATGGTGAAGTATTACCAGAGATTGTATCAGCAAGACTTGAAAAAGAATTATCCAACATCATCAAACATGGATTCGCAGTTATTTATTTTATCGCTTCAGAACTTGTAAGAGTTTCTAATGAAGCAGGTTACCTAGTAGGATCTCGAGGATCAGTTGGTTCATCTTTCGTAGCCACTATGGCTGGTATTTCAGAAGTAAATCCTCTTGCACCACATTATATATGTCCTCATTGTAAACATAACGAATTCTTAGAAGAAGGAGTTATTTCTGATGGTTATGATTTGCCTGATAAGAACTGTCCAGTATGTGGACATAAGATGAAAGGCGAAGGACATAATATCCCATTTGAAACCTTCTTAGGGTTCAATGCCGATAAGGTTCCAGATATCGACTTAAACTTCTCAGGTGAATATCAGCCTAAAGCGCATGCTTATACTAAAACAATCTTTGGTGAAGATCATGTCTTTAGAGCCGGCACTATTTCTACTGTTGCAGAAAAGACAGCTTATGGTTATGCAAGAGCATATGCTGAAAACCTAGGTTTAGAAGATCATATCCGTAGTGCTGAATTACAAAGACTTGCCAACGGATGTACGGGTGTTAAACGTACTACCGGGCAACATCCAGGTGGTATTATCGTTATTCCTAATGACATGGAAGTATTTGACTTTACACCTTATCAGTATCCTGCAGATGATGTGAATGCTGAATGGCGTACAACTCACTTCGATTTCCATAAGATTCATGATAACGTATTAAAGTTTGATATTTTAGGACATGTCGATCCTACTGTTATTCGTATGCTTCAGGATATGACAGGTGTTGATCCAAAGTCTATTCCTACAAATGACCAGAAGGTTATGAGCTTATTTAATAGTTCTAAAGCATTAGGCTGCGATCTATCATTCTTAAACTGTAAGACAGGTGCCTTAGGGTTACCAGAATTTGGTACAAAGTTTGTCCGTGGCATGCTTGAACAGACACATCCAAAAAGTTTTAATGAATTAGTTATTATCTCTGGATTATCTCACGGAACTGACGTATATCTAGGCAATGCGGAGACATTGATTAAGTCAGGGACTTGTACATTACAGCAGGTTATTGGATGTCGTGATGATATCATGGTTTACTTAATTGAAAAGGGACTTCCTAATAAGGATGCTTTTGATATCATGGAATGTGTACGTAAAGGTAAGTCACCTAAAGTATTCCCTCAAAAGGGTTATGTTGAACTCATGAAGAAACATAATGTGCCACAATGGTATATTGATTCATGCTTAAAGATTAAATACATGTTCCCTAAAGCCCATGCCGTCGCTTATGTATTAAGTGCCATACGTGTAGCCTGGTGGAAATTATATTATCCAAGAGAATATTACGCTGTATACTTTACAACTAGATGTGATTTCTATGATATTGAAACGCTCATTGCTGGAAAAGAAGCAGTATATGATAAATATCAGGAATGTTTAAAGTTAAAGGCTGAACATAAAGCATCCAATAAAGAAGAAGGCTTGATTACTGTATTTGAGGTTGCTTTAGAAATGTTTGAAAGAGGTCTAAAGTTTAGTAAGATTTCTCTTGATCAATCTGATTCTAGAAAGTTTATTTGTCATCCAGATGATCCAACAGCTATTATTCCTCCTTTTACTTCTATTGATGGATTAGGTGATGCCGTTGGTGACTCAGTAGTAGAAGCAAGAAAGGAGAGACCTTTCACTTCTATTGAAGACATTAAAAAGAGAACACGTCTTTCAGGAACACATATTGAGACACTGCAGAAGATGGGTGTTTTAAATGGTTTTTCTGAAAGTGATCAGCTTACAATCTTTGATTTATAGTTTTTTTACGTGTTTTTCAACATTATTTGACTTATACATTTAACTGTGCTATACTCGATTTAGCAAAAGACGAGAGGGGAGACCCTCTCGTTATTTATTGAATAGGAGGTTCTATGCTAGAGAAAATTAAAGAAGGCTTATTGCCTATTATTGCTTCATTTGAATGCCATCTTGATTCAATGGAATATGTAAAGGAAAAAGGGGAATGGTATTTACGTGTCTTCATTGAAAAGAATGATGGAAATCTTGACATGGATACTTGTGTTGCAGTTAGTGAAGCTGTGAGTGAAAAGTTAGATGAACTTGATTTAATCAAGGACGAGTATTATCTTGAAGTATCTTCTCCAGGAATTGAAAAGCCATTAAAGACTTTTGAGCAGGTAGAAGCTCATGTTGGCTCATATGTTCATATTGATTTGAAGAATCCAAAGAATGGAATTGATTCTCTAGAAGGAACATTAGCCTCTATTGATGGCCAGGAATTATTGATCCAGTATATGGTGAAAGCTGTAAGAAAGAAAATGACTATAAACTATGATGATATTAAATTCATCAGACTCGCTGTAAAGTTCTAGGAGGTAAAAAACGTGGCGAAAAAGGATAAAGGTTACAAATCAGCTCTTGAAAATCTTATTGAAGATAAAGGGCTAGATAGTACTATTGTAATTGAAGCATTGACTGAAGCACTTGCTAAGTCATATAAGAAAAACTATAGTGGGGCAGAATCAATCGTTGATTGTAAGATTGATGATGATGGAAAAATCAGAATCTTTACAACTCATTATGTTGTAGATGATGTAAATGATGAAGATTTTGAATATTCTATTGAAGAAGCACAGGAAATTGATCCAAAATATCAGGTTGGAGATGAAGTTGTTGAAGAAGCTGATATTTCTGAATTTGGTCGTTTAGCTGCAATTCAAACTAAACAGCTATTAAGACAGAAGATCAGAGAAGCTGAAAAAGAAGCTTTATATAATGAATATATCAATAAACTTGATGAAATCATCAATGGTACTGTTGATCGTGTAGAAGAAAGATTCGCAATCATCAACATTGGTAAGACAGGTGCACTTCTTTCATCTAAAGACCAGATTCCTGGTGAAACTCTAGTTGAAGGTGAACATGTTAAGGTTTATGTGAGTGAAGTAGAACGTACTACTAAAGGTACTCATATTAGCGTATCTCGTACTCATGAAGGATTAGTAAAGCGTTTATTTGAAATGGAAGTTCCTGAAATCTTTGAGGGAACTGTTGAAATTAAATCAGTATCTAGAGAAGCAGGTGAACGTTCTAAGATTGCGGTTTATACAGCAAATCCTGATATTGATCCTATTGGTGCATGTGTTGGTCCAAAGGGAAATCGTGTTAGAAATGTTGTTGAAGAATTAAATGGTGAAATGATTGATATTATTGAATGGTCTGAAGATCCTGTAACATTCATTTCTCATGCTCTTTCTCCAGCTAAGGTTGAAAGAGTGAAATTAAATCATTCTAAGAACAGTGCTTTAGTTGTTGTACCTGATGATCAGTTATCACTTGCTATTGGTAAGCGTGGTCAAAATGCAAGACTTGCAGTTAAATTAACAAACTGGAAGATTGATATTAAATCAGTATCTGAAATCTTAGAAGAAGGTATTGATTTAGATGCACCTGAAGTAGATATGGAACTTCTTGAAAAGATGAAGAAATCTATGGAAGAACATGAAGCAGATGATGAAAAAGAATCTATCATTTTAACTCTAGACGAAGATGAAAATGAAGAAGATAAGGTAGAAGAAGACTTCGGTGATGATGAATCATTTGATGATGAAGATGATTCAGAAGAACCAGATCATGATCCTAAATATGATGAAGATATTGATTATGATCAGTATGATGAATATTATGAAGACTAGAGGTGATCTTTTATGAAGAAAGTGCCTTTAAGAAAGTGTGTGGCAACTGGTGAACAGCTGCCAAAGAAAGAACTTATTCGTATTGTGAAAAATAAAGAAGGAGAAGTTTCTGTCGATCCAACAGGTAAAAAGAACGGTCGTGGAGCTTATTTAAAACGTTCCTTGGATGCAATTGAACTTGCAAAAAAGAAAAAGATTTTAAATAGAGTTCTTGATACTGAAATTCCTGAAGAAATCTATGAGGAGCTTAAGACTTATGCTTAATAAGCAGGTGGCTTCTTTATTAGGTCTTGCGATGCGTGCAAGAAAGCTTGCGACTGGAGAGAGTGCTTTAAAGGCTGTCCAGTCACAGCAGGCTCATCTTGTATTTATTGCGAGTGATGCAAGTGACAATACGAAGAAGAAATATATTGATAAGTGTACATATTATCATGTAGATTATTATGTTGCTAGCACAAGTGAAGAGCTATCTAATTCTGTTGGTAAAATAAATAGAATGGCAATTGCGGTACTTGATGCTGGTTTTGCGAAAAGTATGAAATCTAAGTTAGGAGGGTAATTTATGGCAAAAAAGAAGAAAAACATAAAAAACAAAGGGAATGACAAGAAGAAAATGATCTCAAACTTTCCTAGCAAGAAAGAAGAAAAAGCTGTTGTAGATGGTGTTGTTGAATATGAAGAAGGCATCACTGTTGATGAACTTTCTCAAAAGATTGGTCAGACACCAGCAAATGTTATCAAGGTTTTATTCATGTTAGGTACAATGGTGACAATCAACTCATCATTAGATGATGAACAGGTTGAACTTATTTGTATGGAATATGGTCTTGAATGTAAAAAGGTTGTTCCTGTAAGTGAAGTAAACTTTGAAGATTTAGAAGTTGTGGATGATCCTAAAGATTTAGAGCCAAGACCTCCAGTTATTACTATCATGGGTCACGTTGACCATGGTAAGACAACATTACTTGACCATATTAGAAAGTCAAGAGTTGCTGAAGGTGAATTTGGTGGTATTACACAGCATATCGGTGCCTATCAGGTATCAGTAAAAGGTAAGAAGATTACTTTCCTTGATACACCAGGTCATGAAGCATTTACTGCAATGCGTACACGTGGTGCAATGATTACTGATATTGTTATTATTGTAGTTGCTGCTGATGATGGTGTTATGCCTCAGACTAGAGAAGCAGTAGACCATGCTTTAGCTGCAAATGTACCTATTATTGTAGCTGTTAATAAGATTGATAAACCAGGTGCTGATCCTCAGCGTATTATGACTGAAGTATCTGAACTTGGACTTATGCCTGAAGAATGGGGTGGAGATGTTCCTTATGTAAACATTTCAGCTAAACAGGGTACTGGTATCGATGAATTATTAGAAACAGTTACAGTTGTAGCTGAACTTGCTGAATTAAAAGCAAATCCAAAGCGTATGGCTTATGGTAGTGTTATCGAAGGCCGTCTTGATAAGGGTAGAGGACCAGTTGCGACTCTATTAATTCAGAATGGTACTTTAAGAAGTGGTAACCCAATTGTTGTTGGTGCGACTTATGGTCGTGTTAGACAGTTAGTTGATGATCGTGGACGTGAAATTAAATCTGCAGGTCCTGCAACTCCAGTAGAAATTACTGGTTTAAATGATGTACCTGAAGCAGGTGATAAGTTCATGGTATTTGAAACTGAAAGAGAAGCGAGACATGTCGGTGAAGAACGTGCTCAGAAGAAGATTGAAGAAGAAAGAAACTCTACTTCAGCAATGAGTCTTGATGACTTATTCTCTCAGATGAAGTCTGGTGAAGTCGTTGACTTAAATATCATTGTTAAAGCTGATGTAAATGGTACTGCAGAAGCAGTTAAGAGTTCATTAGAAAAGATTGATGTAGAAGGTGCAAGAGTTAACGTTATCCGTTCTACTGTTGGTGCTATTTCTGAATCTGATATCCTTCTTGCAAGTGCTTCTAAGGCAATCATTTATGGTTTCAATGTAAGACCAGATGCTAATGTACGTCGTAAAGCAGATGAAGAAGGTGTAGAAATCCGTTTACATCAGGTAATCTATAAGATGGTTGAAGAAATTGAAGCAGCCATGAAGGGGATGCTTGCTCCTGAAATGGAAGAAGTAGTTACTGGTCAGGCTGAAATCAGACATATTTATAAGGTTTCTAAGATTGGTAATATCGCTGGATGTTATGTAACAGATGGTTCTATTAAGAGAGACTGTGGTATCAGATTAATTCGTGAAGGTATCATTGTTTATGAAGGTAAGCTTGCTTCATTAAAGCGTTTCAAGGATGATGCGAAGGAAGTTAACCAGGGCTATGAATGTGGTTTAACTATCGAAAATTATAACGATATCAAAGAAGGCGACATCGTTGAAGGATATGTTATGCAGGAAGTTGAAGGTTAATTTATGGCTTCATTAAAAGTTGATAAAATGAATCATTATATCATGAAGGAATTATCATTAATTCTTCGTGATGAAGTAAAAGATCCAGCTTTACGTATGTGTACTGTTACTTCAGTAAGCTGTACAAACGATATGTCTGTCGCAAAAGTTTATGTGACATTCATGAAGAATCAGGGTAAAGGTCTTCAGGCATTAGAAAGATGTAAAGGTTTTATCCGTTCACAGCTTGCTAGAAGATTAAAAATCAGAAAATGTCCTGAATTAATCTTCAAGGTAGACGAATCATTAGAATATGGTAATCGTATTGAAGAATTAATTAAGAACTTACACTAAGAGTCTCTATCAAGAGGCTCTTTTTTTATATTAAAGACAAAATA
>OHRN01000494.1_pt1 | contig 17570 bp, 20 predicted proteins | sample 1578431 | NCBI WGS metagenome assembly OHRN01 (sample SAMEA3879507, study PRJEB24766) | human gut metagenome | biome: human-associated habitat; feature: feces | place: USA | collected 1985/1987 | reverse complement strand
TAGATTTTTGTGTGAGAATTATACTGTAGATAAGAGCTATAAGGCTATAATGAAGCATTTTTGAGAGTATGTATAAACATGGTTTGAAAAGAGTGATTGATTTCATTCTGGTCTTTATTGTATTGGTTGTTATCTGGCCCATTTTATTACTTATTACTATTTGGTTGCATTTTGCCAATAAAGGTGCAGGAGCATTCTTTACTCAGGAGCGTCCTGGAAAGGATGGAAAAATATTCCGTGTGATAAAGTTTAAAAGTATGACGGATGAACGGGATGCATCCGGCAAATTATTGCCGGATGCTAAACGATTGACTCATGTGGGTAAATTTGTTCGTGCCACTAGTATTGATGAGCTTCCGCAATTAATTAATGTTTTGAAAGGGGATATGGCATTGATTGGTCCAAGACCTTTATTGCCGGAATATCTGCCTTTATATAGTGAAGAACAAGCGCGTCGTCACGAGGTTAGACCTGGTATCACAGGATGGGCGCAGTGCCATGGGCGCAATGCTATTAGCTGGACTGAAAAGTTTAAATTAGATGTGTGGTATGTAGATCATTGTTCGCTACTGACTGATTTGAAAATAATTTTTATTACCATTAAATCTGTACTGAAGAGAGAAGGAATTTCATCTGCTACATCGATAACAATGGAGAAATTTAATGGTCACAATTAACAGATAATAAGTCATGAAAGATTTGGGTATATATTGTGCAGGTGGTTTTGGCCGTGAAATATATTGTTTGATTTTTAAGACTCTAAAATCTCCTGATTGGAATTTTGTCGGATTTTTTGATGATGGAGTGGATAAAGGCAAACAACTTCAGTATGGCGATTGCATAGGAGGTATGGATGAATTAAACTCTTGGAAAACTCCAATAGATATCGTAATTGCTAATGGCAATCCCCAAATGCTAAAGAAAATAAGTGAAGGTATTACCAATCCATTGATAGATTATCCGAATATCATTCATCCTTCTTGTACGTTTGCAGATGACGAGACAATAAGTTTAGGTAAAGGGAATATATTTTGTTTAGATTGTCATCTTAGTTGCAATGTATCTATGGGTAATTTCAATATAATGAATGGACATATCAGCTTCGGGCATGAAGTCATTGTCGGTAACTGTAATGCTTTTATGCCTGGAGCAAGAATTTCTGGTGGTGTTACTGTTGGAGATGGCAACCTTTTTGGAGCCATGTCATTTGTAGTGCAATATAATAGGATTGGTTCAGGCGTTAACTTAGGTCCGGGTGGCATTCTCCTCACAAAACCTAAAAATGAGTCAACCTATATAGGCAATCCTGCAAAATTATTCAAATTTTAAGCACAGATTTATATATGATTCGTATAAGTAAGCCGATTGTTAGAGAAGTGGATAGAAAGGTCTTTTTAGTTTCGTATATGTCTGATAATAAAAGTAAAACGGAAGTAAATCCTAATGGGGAAGAAGTATTCTATGCGACAACCAAAGATTATGGACAGTATCTCACGAATGAATCTTCTGATTGTTTCGTTGTAGGTATCCTACTGATGGCAATTAAATTGGGGCAAGATATTGAGTGCGATACAATTTCTGAAAAACTTTATTATAATCTTGTGCATACAGTAATACCAATTATTGGCTCAGATATATGGTGGAAAAGAAATAAAAATTCATTGTAAGCATTTGTCTAATCAAAATTATCAAGCAAAAGCAGTGGCTACCGGTTGCTCACTTGGCGTGGATAGCTTCTCAACTATAATTGACCATATTGGAACTGATTGTTCTCCATCGTATAGGCTTACTCATTTCACCTATTTCAATGTAGGTGCTCACGGAGATAAGAATTTGGATAAAGTAAAAGAGTCGTATGACAATGACTTTAAACTAGTGGACGCATATGCGAAAACGAAGAAAATTCCGGTAGTAGCTGTTGAATCAAATATCTCAAAACTCTATGAAGGCTTTGATTTTAATCAGTGTGCATTGATTAGAAATATGAGTGTGGTTTTGAGTATGCAGAAGCTTTTTCGCAGATACATCTATGCAAGTTCGTTTCATATAAGGGATACGAGTTTTTCGAATAAAGATATGCATTATCAATCGCCATTTTTACTTCCGGCATTATCCACTGAGACAACAGAGTTAATAAATGGTGATCCATGTCTTGATAGAGTAAACAAAACAAGAAAAATTGCAGACTTTGAGGATACTTACAAATATCTCTATGTTTGTTGGAAAGAACTTATTGCTAATGATGGACTTAATGAAGACATTGCAAAAGTGAAAGATGAGTTTTTGAATTGTACTCGATGTGATAAATGCCTGCGTACCATTCTAACGCTTGATATTTTGGGGAAGAAAGAGAAATATCACAATATTTTTGATTTAAAATATTATGATAAATCAAAAGACCTCTATGTAGGAAAAGTGATTGCCTATAAAAGAAGGGAAACCTATTATCAAGAGATATATCAATTGATGAAAGAGACAGATTTCCCCATTACATTAAAAGCCAGAATATATACGTTTATGTGGACTATATATAAAGTAATAGGTTTTGGTGTAAACTACAGATGGTTAAGAAAAATAGTTGGTAAATGTTAGAACATTCAATAATAATTATTCAAAATTGTACCATAATGAAATTAAATGAATTTATCGAGAATTTTGCAAATCAGTTTGACGATACTGATGTAAGTGAAATCACGGCTGCAACAGAATTTAAGGCTCTTGACGAGTGGAGTTCTCTTGTTGCTCTTAGCATCATTGCAATGGTTGATGAGGAGTATGACGTTACCATTAAGGGTGACGATATTCGCAACTCAAAGACCATTGAAGACTTGTTTAATGTAGTCGCAAGTAAGGCTTAGGTCTTATGGCTTATTTGAAAGTAGAGAATGTTAGGATCACTGGCATATCGGCTGGTGTTCCTAAACATGCCGAAGGTTCTGTTTCTACTACTGATAAGTATGGTGCTGAAGACTTCGTACAAACTACTGGTATCAAGGAGAAACGTTATGATGAACGATTGACAACTTCTGACCTTGGCCTCCCTGCTGCTGAAAAGTTGATTGCAGATCTGGGGTGGGACAAGAAAGAAATTGGTGCATTGGTTTTCGTGTCCCAGACTCCTGACTACATTCTTCCTGCAACTGCGTGTATTCTGCAAGCTAAATTGGGATTAGAGCGTAGTTGTATGGCAATGGATATCAATCTTGGTTGTTCTGGCTGGGTGTATGGATTGTCCGTATTATCCAGTTTAATGCAGACAGGGAATATTAAAAAAGCAATCCTGCTGGCTGGTGATGCTCGTAAACAAGCAAAAGAAGAGCTGGATCAACTCTTTGGTTATGCTTGTACAGCTACGGCATTGGAATACAGTAAGGAGGCAAAACCATTCTATTTTGATTTGGGAACTGATGGTACTGGTTATGATGCGATTATTCGCCCGGGTGGTGGTTGCAGAAACCAGTTTAATGAAGATTCTTTAAAGCTTGAGTTGTGTGAAGATGGGCGTAAGCGCCATGCTATACAGACTCGCATGAAGGGTATGGATGTATTTGCTTTTGGTATTACGACAGCGCCAAAGAGCATAAAGAAGCTGACAGCTAACTATGAGATGGATTACACATCTTTTGATTATGTGATTTTGCATCAAGCTAATTACAAAATGACAGAAACAATCCGTAAAAAGTTGAAATTGGATGCTGAAAAAATGCCATATAGTATGCTCCATTTTGGAAATACATCATCGGCATCGATTCCCTTGACGATTGTTACCCAATTGAAAGGTAAAATTGAAGATAAGCCTACCAAAATAATTGGTTGTGCATTTGGTGTAGGCCTTAGTTGGGGTACGGTTGCTTTTGAGACAGAACATTTATTAATATCTGAATTAGTAGAAGTATAATGGTAGAGTTTAATCCTTTTGCTCTCAAGCGAAAAACAATTCTTGTTGTTGGCGCTTCTTCTGGTATTGGAAGAGAGATAGCTATTGAATGTTCAAAAATGGGCGGTAAGATAGTTGTCTGTGCTCGCAGTGAGGAAAATCTAAAGTCTGTTTTGGATGAGATGGATGGAAACGGTAATACTTATATAACTGCTGATATAACCAATCAGGAAGATTTGACGAAGTTGGTCAGTGATATGCCTGTTATAGATGGTTTAGTAATCTCAGCAGGTATCGGTGGAACTTTGGCTCTTCAATTTGCAACGCGAGAGAAGTTCGATAGAATTTTCAATCTGAATTTTTTTGCAGCGGTAGAACTTACTCGATTGATTTATAAAAAGAAAAAAATCAATAAAGGAGGGAGCATAGTATATATTTCATCCATTGCAGGCAATAATCGAATCACTCCGGGTAATGTAATTTATGGTTGCGCAAAAGCTGCATTGAGTACATACATGCGCTATGCTGCTATTGAATTTGCTGGAAGAAAAGTGAGGGTAAACACCATCAATCCGGGTATGACTAATACAAATCTTATTAATTCCAGTGGGGCGCTCTCTGATGAAGATTATCAAAAAGACATGGAAACCTATCCTTTGAAACGGTATGGTGAAGTGCAGGATATAGCTCCCGCAGCAATATATTTACTGAGTGATGCTTCTTCCTGGGTTACAGGATGCCAATTCGTTATAGATGGTGGAGTAACAACTAAATAAATTATTATGGACTATAAAGAGAGAATTAAAGAAATAATTGCCGATACATTGGGCATTGATATTGAACGAATTACTGATGATTTGGCCGCCGGTGATATTGAGGAGTGGGATTCGGTCGGGAATCTGACTATTATATCAACTATTGAGGAAGAATTGGAAGTTGATATTCCTATTGAGGACCTCTATGAACTCAACAACATAAAAGCAATAGTTGAAGAAATAATAAAACTTAAGAATGAGTGATATTTCGCATAGCTGTTTGTTGCAAGCCATAGTTGAGCATGCGGAACATATGCCTGATAAAATTGCACTGGTATGTGATGCTAAAGAGATTAGCTATAAACAGCTTAAAAATAGCATTTGGCTGGCTTCTGATTATCTTGATACTCTAAGCCTTCGTAAAGGAGACAGTATCATCATTACAGCACGGAAAGAACCAGAGTTTGTTTATCTATATTTCGGTGCCCATTTGAGGGGCATTGTGAATGTGGTGGTTGATCCTGCTTCGACACAAGATAAACTCTTATTCATCTCGAATACTGTAAAGCCAAAGTGCATTTTCGGTCTTCCTAAGTTTGTGTTTGATGGGGCTAAGAATATTGCTATAGATAGTCTGGAGCTTTCTGGTGAAGCTAAGGATACTAAGAATCCTTCATTGGATAAGGATGACATAGCGGACATCATGTTCACCACTGGTACGACGAGCGATCCTAAAGCTGTCTGCTTATCGCATTATAACATAGCCTCTTCGGCAAGGAACATTAACGGATTCATTGGCAATAGTGCTGATGAACGTGAAGTATTGGGATTGCCACTGAGCCATTCGTTTGGTCTTGGCCGTCTTCGTTGTTCACTCCTCAAAGGTGCAACCCTGATATTAGTAGGGAACTTTGCCAATCTAAAGGTCTTTTTTGAAGCTATGGAAAAGTATAAGGCTACAGGATTCGGCATGGTACCAGCTGTTTGGGAATATATAACTAAGTTGAGTGGAAATCGTATAGCACAGTTTGCTGATAGTCTTCGTTATATCGAGATAGGGAGTGCCCCTATGTCTATCGAGGCAAAGCAACGATTGATTGGCTTGTTCCCCAACACGCGCATCTGTATGCACTATGGATTGACTGAAGCCTCGCGTTCGTTCTTCATGGAATTCCATCAGTACAAGGACAATCTGGATACTATTGGGATGCCTACATCCGAAGAGGTGGAAGCGAAAATTATGAATGATAATGGCACAGAAATGCCTACGGGACAGCAGGGTGAGATTTGCGTAAGGGGTAATATGGTGATGAGCCGTTATTTGCTTGATAAGGACAATGCGGCGGCATTCTTCGGGGATTATTTTCGCACAGGGGACTTTGGTTTCAAAAATGAAAACGGACTCTACTATATGGTTGGTCGCAAAAAAGAATTAATCAACATTGGAGGAAAGAAAATCAGCCCGCTGACTATCGAAGAAGCTATTAAAAGTCTTGGTGTAATAGACTGTGCTGTGGTTCCAGTCAAAGATCCTAAAGGTATTCTTGGCGAAGTGCCTAAAGCTTTTATTCAGAAGATGGGCTGCCAACTCTCCTTTGACGAAATCAGGCACGGTCTTAGCGGATTGCTTGAACCTTATGAAATTCCAACAGAGTATGAATTTATTGCGCGCATTCCGAAGACTGCAACAGGGAAAGTGCAACGATTATCACTCATTAAATAAGATTATGTCTGCATTAACAGTTAATAATGTAAGGGTAGCAGGTTTATCGGCTTGTGTACCTGAGAAGGTTGAAGAAAATCTTACTTTGTCAATTTTTGAAAATGAAGAAGAGGCCAAAAAGATTATTGCGTCAACCGGTATAGAGAGGAAGCATGTGGTTGATTCTGGTACAACGGCATCTGACTTGACAGTTGTAGCTGTTGAGAAGATGATTGCAGAATTGGGTTGGGAAAAAGAAAGTATTGACTTGTTGGTATATGTTTGCCAATCACGTGACTATATAGCTCCTATGACTTCTTGCATTCTTCAAGATAGATTAGGGTTAAGTAAAGGCTGCTGCGTGATGGATGTACCTCTTGGTTGCTGTGGTTTCGTAAATGGTATGAGTATTGCTGCTTCTATGCTCTCTCATGGCGGTTTAAAACGTGGTTTGATGATAAATGCAGAGACTAACTCTACTAACCGGAATAAAAGGGATAGAACTGTTCGTCCTCTGTTTGCTGATGCTGCAACAGTAACGGCTCTGGAATACGATGTGAATGCAAAGCCCATGAATTTTACATTCGGAGTAGATGGTAGCGGTATTTCTGCCATTTATACCAAGTATGGTGGTATGCGTTATCCTATTACTCCAGAAACATTACAGGAAAAAGAGGTTGAACCTGGCATTATTCGTAAGGGTAATGATATGGTTGTCAATGGCATGGATGTTTTTTCATTTGCTATTAAGGTTCCTCCTCGTGCCCTAAAGGAATGTATTGCTCAGTATAATATCAATGTTGATACTATTGATCTTTTGCTGTTGCATCAGGCAAATAAATTCATTGATGAAAAAATTCGTAAAAGTATAAAAATTCCCGCGGAAAAATGTCCGTATTGCCTAGCGGACTATGGTAACGTTACATGTGCATCAATTCCTCTAACTCTCGTGACTCAGTGTAAGGAACGGCTTCATAACAACGCCAACCATATTCTAGCCTGCGGTTTTGGGGTGGGGCTTCAGTGGGGATGTATGGAATTCAATATTGATAACATTGTTTGTACTGATGTACAAATATATAAGTCAAAATAATCATGTTAGAAAATGCACGTTTCCATCATATAGGCTTTGCCGTAAATGATATAGAAAAAGTTAAGCCAGAGTATGTAGCTGGAGGGTATGTTGTTTCTGAAACTGTAATTGAACCCATCCAGAAAGTTTATGTAGCCTACGCCTGCAGAGAAGGATTTCCTACTGTTGAACTTCTTCAACCGTTGGATGAGACTTCTCCTATAGTGAAAATATTAGCAAAAAATGGTCCTACACCGTATCATATATGCTATGCGGTAGATGATATTGACGAAGCTATGCAAGAACTCCGTGCACGTAAGTTCATGCCTTTGGCGAAACCTATACCTGGTCATGGACTGGATGATGCTTTGATGGTATTTATGTTTAAAAAAAATGTTGGATTGGTGCAGTTGGCACAAATTAAAGAATAGTGTCATGGAAAAATTTATCAATACAAAAAAAGAACAATTCTTAGGCTTTGATTTTTTAAAGAATCATACACTGCCTTCACGTGATGTTTTTGACTATAGAGTACATAAGAAGGAGTATTCTGAGTATTTTGCACAATATGGTTTTCAGGTTTCAATGGTATATGCTGATTTCTATTCAAGGATGTGGTGCTCTGATTATAATGATAGGTATATGTCGGATGATGTGTATTACTATTATGTTATTCCTTGCTTGAATCGTTTCGATTTCATCAATTCCTATATGGATAAAAATGGTTATGACAGACTATTCCCTGATATTAAGAAACCTTCCATTCTGATGAAGAATATTAATGGTAGATTCTTTAGCCCTGATGATATGCCTATTTCTACAGAAGAAGCTGTTAAACTGGTACTTGCAACTGATTTGGATTGTATAATCAAGCCATCCATTGATTCAGGTTCAGGTAAGAATGTGAAATTGGTTCGGAAGGAAGAAATTGATACAGCGAAAGTCAAGGATTTGTTTGAGACATATAAATGGGATTTCAATATTCAGAAACGGCTTGAACAAAGTGCAACATTGAAGAAACTGAACGAGTCGTTCGATTTGGAGGTAAAGGTGCGTTTAATGATAATGCATCGACAGGTGGTGGTTTCTGCCATGTTTATGATGATGGTAGTCTCGATCAGCGTGTTCTTCGCTATCACACACTTGATAAACCTACATTGAAAGAATTCTTAGGATTTGAAAGCCTTACTATACCGAATTATGATAGAGTGATGAAATTCGTGTTTGATTTGCATCGTCGTCTGCCCTATTTCGATTTGGTCGGGTGGGATATTGCACTTGATGTAAATAATGAGCCGGTTTTCATAGAGATGAATCTAACTGCAGAATCAGGATTTGCACAGATGAATGGTGGACCTCTTTTTGGAAAATATTTGGATGAAGTGATGGAGAGAGTCTCTAAAGTTCATAAAGACTATCGCAATAGCGTAGAGATGAAATTTGAGAATGGTTCAAGACTTATGATGAAAGTATGATTAAATTGAGTTTTCTTGGAGACATCATGTGTTTGAAAGCACAGAATGATGCCGTAATGAAGAAACATGGTGAGTATAGATATGATGGGTATCTGTCTGGTTTGGCACCTCTGTTGAAGGATTCTAATTATGTGATTGCCAATTTGGAATCACCCATCATGCGTTCCCCTTATACTCAAGATAATATCACTCAATCAGATGTATGCTTTGCTACTCCTTCTTCGTTATTGGATGAGGTGAAAGCGGCTGGTATTGATTTTGTAGCGACCTGCAATAACCATTGTTTGGATAGAGGGGTAGATGGCTTGTCTGAGACATTGCGTTGTATTAAAGCTGCTGGCATTGATTGTTCTGGTAGTTATCTTACAGTAGGAGATAGTGAAAAAGTATTTGTTAAGCAAGTCGGTACTCTGAAGGTAGCTGTTATATGCTGTACTTTTGGAACCAATTCGCAACTGAATGGGGTATTTCTCAATGAGGATGAACAGTGGAGAATTGATTTGACCAAGAAACAACAGAAATTATTGAAGTTGGAATTTAAAACATCAGGAGAGGGAAAATCTATAGAAAAATATATTTCTGATGATGTCTCACCTGCTGCTATTACCAATTCAAAAAATCAAGTTTTTCTTGAAAGGGTTCTTGAAAAGGTTCATAAAGCAAAAGAAGTGGCAGATATTGTCGTGGCTTATCCTCATGTTGGAGGACAATATAATCCATCTCCAGGTTTCTATACCAGATTTATTATTGATAGTCTAAAAGAGGCCGGTGCTGATATTATTGTAGCTAACCACCCTCATACTTCACTACGCTGTGAACGTTTGGATAATGGTGTATTCTGCGCTTATGCCCTTGGGAATTTAGCATTTACTCCCGATGTCGGCTTCTTTCTTGATAATGTTTTAGCTGAATTTGGTATAGTTCTTCACTCTTATTGGGATGAATCAACTAAACGGCTTATTAAGTTAACTTTCAACGTAACTCGTTGCATGATAGGAGAAGATGGAATCACTCGCGTTGTAGAAGTCTCTGAACTTTACAACCGTTTGACGAATAAATCTGAGCGTGAACGACTCATGATTGATAATGAATCTGTTGTCAACCGTTTTGCTGGATGGGCAAAATCGTTTGAACCATATAAAGAATACGTAATATTTTAACTGCATAATTATATGGATATGCAATATGTAAAATTAAATAATGGCATTGAAATGCCGCAAGTTGGTCTAGGAACGTTTCTTATACCGAAGGATAAGCTAGAAGATACTTTGATAAAAGCTTATGATATGGGTTACAGGCAGTTTGATACAGCTTGGAGATATTATAATGAGGCTGATATTGCCCGGATTTTCAAGAAACATGGTATTAAGCGTGAAGATGTGTTTATTACTACAAAAGTAAATATTGATGCGTTTTACTATGGGGGATATAAGTATGGAATTCATAGAATTCTTAACCGAAGAAATAATGTCAGTATCGAACAAGCTATTCTAAAATCTTTTGATAACCTTGATACGGAATATATAGACTTATTTTTGATTCATAATCCTTGGAAAATATTCATGGATATGTGGGAGGTTCTTGAGAAATTCTATAAAGAGGGAAGAATCAGGGCAATTGGAGTTTCCAATTTTCTGCAGCCACATATTGAAGCTTTGAGTGAGATTTCGGATGTTGTTCCTGCTGTAAATCAAATAGAAATTAGTCCATTAAACGCTCAGATTGAATTAACAAAATACTGTCAGGATAGAGGAATTGCAGTTGAAGCTATGTCGACATTCAGTCATTTTCGTTCAGTAGAGCCAAGACTGGAGATTATCGAGCATCCTTTGATTTTGGCAATCGCAAAAAAACATGGTAAGAGCACCGTTCAAGTAGTCCTACGGTGGCTTGTCCAAAGAGGTATTATTGTGATTCCTAAGACTTGGAATATGGTTCATTTGAAAGAAAATATTTCGATTTTAGATTTTGAACTAAGTGTTGATGAAATGGCTGAGATAACTTCTTTGAATAAGGGTAGGTATTTGAACTATAATCCATTTGTCGCACAAAGAGGGCTGCCTAAAAAATATAGGAACTGGGAAGGGTTTAAGAATCCTGATAATTTCACGGATATGTTCAATAATTTTCCAGCATGGAGAAAATGGTTATCAATCTATTGATGATATAATTTGAAGGCATTGAAGATTGTGCTGATAATCGGTGATTCAATATTTTTAATATAATGTTAACTGTAAAATCCATTGTCAATACTATTCTAGAATCAAAAACATATATTCTTGAAGTTGATAGATTGGATTTTTGGATTGTGGACCCTGGAGATGTTGAAAAAATTATGGAGATTGTGGATAAAGACAGAGTGCTGAAAGGGATTTTACTGACACATATTCACTACGATCATATCTATGGATTGCCTGCTTTAGTACGGATATTTCCCAGTGCAATAATCTATACTAATGAAGCTGGTATAAAAGCTTTGGCTTCTGTAAAACTGAATCTATCGAAATACTATGGTACCCCAATGGTATATTGGGGAGAAAATATTAAAGTTGTTCGTGAAGAAGATTCCATTACTCTACTAGATGGGATAAATGTAAAGGCAATAGAAACACCGGGGCATAGTCCAACTTGTATTACTTATCTTGTAGGGAACTATGTTTTTTCAGGAGATTCATATATACCGGGATATAATGTTGTAACGAATCTTCCCAATGGTAATAAAAAGGAGGCGGATAAATCGAAAGCACGAATAATTCGATTGGCTGAGTCTCGGATATTATGTCCAGGACATCTTGAGAAAGTAACCCTTGCTAAAAAAGAAGCAATTATATAGTTTTAGATATGAAACGGTTTTGGAAAAAGCTCTGTAAAATCCTTGTTTTTTTGCTAATTCCATATTATGTAAAAAGAGAGATATCTTCATAATATTCATTGCACTTCTTTGAAAAGAAATTCATTTATAACTTTATGGATAAACGAATATATCTTTGCCTCGCTCACATGAGCGGCAAGGAGATGGGCTTCATACAAGAAGCCTTCGATACGAACTGGGTTGTTCCGCTTGGCCCGAACGTGAATGCCTTCGAGCAGGGTTTGGAACGCTTCGTGGGACAGGATAAAAAGGTAGTGGCCTTGAGTGCAGGTACAGCAGCGGTACACCTGGCCCTGCTCGCTTGCGGAGTTGGTCAGGGTGACGAAGTGATAGTACAAAGCTTTACCTTTTGTGCCTCTTCCCATCCGGTGACCTACCTCGGTGCTACTCCGGTATTCGTGGATTCTGAGGCTGATACATGGAACATGGACCCGGTTCTTCTGGAGCAGGCTATCAGGGACCGTATCGACAAGACCGGTCGGAAGCCCAAAGCGATTGTTCCGGTGGCTTTGTATGGGATGCCCTACAAGATAGACCAAATCATGTCGGTGGCAGATAAATATGATATTCCGGTCATAGAGGATGCCGCCGAAGGCTTTGGAAGCAAGTTTGACGGGCAAGTCCTCGGAACTTTTGGCAAATACGGCGTGCTTTCCTTCAATGGCAACAAGATGATAACCACCAGCGGTGGCGGTGCTTTGATTTGCCCTGATGAGGAGTCTAAGAAAGAGATTATGTTCTATGCTACCCAGGCCCGTGAGTCCTATCCCTACTACCAGCATGAGCGTATAGGCTATAATTATAGGATGAGTAATATTTGTGCAGGTATCGGTCGCGGCCAGATGACGGTAGTGGATGAGCACATAGCGCACCATAAGTATCTGTGCGGTCTGTATCGTGAGCTGTTGGCTGATGTGGAGGGAATCACGCTTCATGAGAATCCTTCCGGACGCTACGACAGCAACTATTGGCTGAACACGGTACTACTTGACGGGAATCTGCATGTGAGAGGTGAGGAGGATGCCTACCGTGAGACAGTGAAAGGTGCCGTGGGCGGTGCTGCGGGTGTTACGCATGAGTCAATGAGTGCCCATACCTCTTGTGAGCCCAACCGTAATGTGGAAGCCATGCGTATTTGCTTGGACAGAGCTGGTATCGAGAGCCGTCCCTTATGGAAGCCCATGCATCTTCAGCCGGTTTATTCGGCTAATCCTGCCTATGTGAATGGTGTCAGTGAGGGCTTGTTCAAACGTGGTCTTTGCTTGCCGAGTGGTCCTTATGTGACGGATGAGGATGTGAGATACATAGTGAATGAAATGAAGAAGAGTATACTATGAAACTACATAGTATCAATTTTTTATGAACTAATTTCAGAAAACAGCTTCAGTGGGGCTGTTTTCTTTGTTTATAGGCATATTTGAGATAGTTACCGAGAAGTCTTCCCTGACTTCGGGGGATGTCCATAATGTGATCCTCTGTGCTAGAGAGTCATAGTTGTGTGTTGCCACTCTTACTTGAATAACCGTTCTTTGGTGGTGAATAATAACCAATAAACGTTTATCAATTATGGCAGTAGTAGCTTATTTAAGAGTAAGTACAGAAAAACAGTTTTTAGAGAATCAGCGCGAGGAAATTATACGCTTCGCGGAAAAGAATGGGTTGAGCATCGACAGATGGTACATGGAGACGGTCAGCGGAAAAGTGAGTAGCAAAGAGCGTAAACTGGCGGGCTTGTTGGACCGGATGAAACCGGGAGACTCCTTGATTATAACGGAGATTTCGCGGCTTAGCCGGACACTGCTGGAGATAATGACCATTCTTAACTCCTGCATCAAAAGGGGAGTGGTGCTGTACAGTACCAAAGAGGGGTATGTGTTCCAGAATGACATCAATAGCAAAGTGCTGGGATTTGCTTTTGGACTGATGGCCGAGATAGAGCGTAATCTGATTTCCATGCGCACCAAAGAAGCCTTGGAACGACGGAGGAAAGAAGGAAAACATCTGGGCAGGAAGAAAGGGGACACACCCAAAATGAAGATACTCTATGCGAACAAGAGGAAACTTGTGAGGGAGCACCAAAGAGGAGAGTCGTGTGCCGAGCTTGCCCGACAGATGGGAGTGTCACGGACTACGATGTTCCGTTTTCTGAGACGTTATTGAGCAATTCGGCTAAACGAAGGTGTCAAAGGTGGGATTCCTTTTGACACGCTTCGTGTGGGCTACTTATTCGGCTGATACTTCTTTCTTTTCCTTCCACTCTTTCCCGCGCTTGTGCAGGTTTTTCAGCTCGAATGACAGCATGATACGGAAGAAGCCTATAATCAGGAATGCAAACGAAATCATGTACACGGCGTAAAGGGCACCTACTGCCGGTTGCCACAAGATGATGAGCGAGCAGATGACGGCAAGAATACCGAAAGCAACATACCATCCCCAGTCTCTTGTTCCGTATCTTTTGAGGTCCATGGCATAGCCTACGGATGAGAAGCCGCGGAACATCAGCCAGAAGGCGATGATGAATGGAATGACTTCCATGCTGAGCATCGGGTAGGCTATCAGGTAGAATCCCAGAATCATGTCGATGATGCCTCCAGCCAGATACCATCCCCAACTGGATACCCTTCTACGGTTACTTACTGCAAAGGATATTTCCAGCAGACCGCTGAACAACATGGAGACGCTGAACAGAATGCTCAATACCGCATACCCGCTGAGAGGGGAGAACATCAGGCTTATAGCCACTATTACATAAAGAATACCAAGAATGAGTGAAATCCACCAATTCTTTACTTCCTGCTGAAGTTCGTCAAAAATAGTTTTCATGTGAATTTAATTTTTTAAGTGATTATCATTAATTCGTCCGTAGAATAACAGTTTATCTGGAAAAAAGTTTCGGGTGAACTTTTTCTGTATGTAATTTGTTATGTATACATATAATTTGATAAAACTATGGCTACAACAAAATTTAAAGGACAACCGGTAAAGGTTATCGGTGAATTTATAAAGGTGGGCTCTGTTGCCCCCGATTTCGAATTGGTAAAAACAGATTTGTCTTCATTCTCTTTGAAGGAACTGAACGGGAAGAATGTTATTTTGAATATTTTCCCCAGCCTTGACACTGGTGTGTGCGCTACTTCTGTACGTAAGTTCAACAAACTGGCTGCCGGCCTGCCCGATACGGTAGTGTTGGCAATCTCCAAGGATTTACCTTTTGCACATGCACGTTTCTGTACAACGGAGGGTATTGAGAATGTGATTCCTTTGTCTGATTTCCGTTTCTCCGATTTTGATGAAAACTACGGGGTACGCATGGCCGACGGACCGCTTGCCGGTTTGCTGGCACGTTCGGTAGTGGTTATCGGTAAGGATGGAAAGATTGCCTATACGGAATTGGTACCTGAAATTACGCAAGAACCTGACTATGATAAAGCTATTGCAGCTGTAAAGTAGAAAGTTTGGATTTGGGATAAGCAATAAAAAGCGGTGGACAGAATTTATCATGCTGTCCACCGCTTTTTTATTATCATACCGTTTTCTTTTTTATTTCTTCTTCATGCCTTTATAGATGAAGAATGCCACGATGAGTACGCCGATGCCGATAAATACATAACCTATCTCATGGCTGTATTCCGTTACTTTGGCAAGCAGCTGTTCCTCGTTCTCAATGCCGGGTACTGTGGACAAGTAATAGCCGATAAAAGCCAGGATGGAATTCCAAAGGCCTGCACCCAAGGTGGTGTACAGCAAGAAAGTTCCCAGCTTCATGCGTGCCAGACCGGCAGGGATGGATATCAACTGGCGAACAGCAGGTATCAGGCGGCCGACAAAGGTTGATACGGCTCCATGCTTATCGAAGTATTCCTCCGCATGCTGCACTTTGGCTTCGTCGATGAGGCACATGTGCCCGAAACGGCTGTTGGCAAACTTGTAAATGATGGGGCGTCCCAGCCATTTTGCCAGATAGTAGTTTATCAATGCTCCGATATTTGCCCCTATGGTTGCAAACAATACCACCAGATATATATTCATGTTGTCATTGTTGGCGGCTTTCCAAGCGGCAGGAGGGACTACAACTTCCGAGGGGAAGGGAATAAACGAACTTTCAATGGCCATCAATAAAGTGATGGTCCAGTAATTGAGGTGGTCGAGACACCATTGGATAAAGGCTACTGATTCCATTTGCTAGATTAGTGGTATATAATTACTGTTATTGTAATGCATTGAAAATATTCTTCATCACTAGAGCCAGCTCTTCCTGATTATCTTCTTGTAGTATCTGCTGTAATCTATCCAACTCTTCCAGCCTGAACGGATGTTCGCACAGCTGGTTGTACTTCATGAAGTTCTCTTTGTCTTTGAGCAGCATATACAGAGAGGTCAGCCTTTCGTTGATACCTTCAAAGTCCGGCTCCATCTCTTTGACATGTTCAAAGGCCAGCTTGGCATAGCTCAGTTGTCCTATTTCCATGCTACACATGCCTATTTCGTGCCAGGTATCCGCATAGGGGGCATACTCTAAGGCTTTGGCCCATCTCTTCACACCTTTCTCATACTCACCTTCTTCCATGTAGATGCGCCCCTCAATCAGATACGGGTCTATCTCTTCGGGTGCCAGGTCGTATGCTTTTTTACAATACTGGTGTGCTTTGCGTTTCTTTCCCATCTTGTGCAGGCATAGGGCTGCATTGGCATAAAGAGAAGGCAAGGCGAAGTCATGGCTGTCTTCGGCCGTTATGGCTTTTTCCAGATAGTCGTATCCTTCTTTCCACTCTCCTTTGGAGGTTTTGTTCAGGCCGATGAAGGTGTTGATGAAACCGTGGGAGACGAGATGGAACTTTTCGGCTTGCAGGTAGTTCTCCATGGCACTTTCCTCATTTCCCAATTGGAAGAAGGAATGTCCTTTCATCAGGTAGGCATCGGCAAACTCGTCATCGGCCACCGTGGCATAGTCGCATGCTTCGATTGCTTTGTCGAACATCTGCTGGTCAAAGTAGCAACGGGCCAGTCCAAACCAGTAAGGAGCCGAATACGGATTCTTGTCAATCAGCTTATTGAAGAAGAAGGTGGCTTTTTCAAACAGTCCCTGGGCATAGTAACAATCGCCGGTGACGGCAAGGTAGGCTTCTTCTTCGGCATATTTTTCGAGTCCGCGCGTCAGCCATGTCAATGCTTTTTCCGGGAATCCCATGTCGATGTACATATAGGATACATCAACGATATTGGCCAGGTCGTCCTTATCGTCTATGCTGTCGAGTATCGCTTCTGCTTCTTCTTCTTTGCCTTCGCCCAACAGTAGGTTGGCTTTCAGCACTTTCACTTCGGAAGATTCTTCGGCAATCCGTTCCAATATATCTTTGGCTTGCTCTTTATGCTGGGTGTCGAGGAACAAGTATGCCTGTTCCACCAACAGAGCCGTATTATCCGGATGTATTCCCAAGCCATACTCTACGACCTCGGTAGCCATGGCATATTTATGATGCACGGCATACCAGTCTGCGAGGTCGGCTAAGTCGTCTGCGTCCAGATAGATGGTTCTGTTCTCTGCTTTGGCAGCTTCATATTGTTCTGCCATTTCTTGCAGTTCTTTGTCTCTTCCGGACAGCAGGTTTTTTTTACTCATATTCTTATTTATTGATTTTACCCCAAACGTCTTTCAGACCTACAGTACGGTTGAATACCATTTTTTCTGGCGTAGAATCTTTGTCAACATTAAAATAACCGATACGTTGGAACTGCAGGTAGGAGAGGGGCTGCATGCCGGCAGCGTACTTCTCGATGTAGCAGCAGGGCAGCACATTCAGGGAGTCGGGGTTGATC
>OHRN01000467.1_pt1 | contig 18048 bp, 15 predicted proteins | sample 1578431 | NCBI WGS metagenome assembly OHRN01 (sample SAMEA3879507, study PRJEB24766) | human gut metagenome | biome: human-associated habitat; feature: feces | place: USA | collected 1985/1987 | reverse complement strand
ATGAGCAAGATAGAAGTTATAGATAAATCTGCAAGTACCTATTGTTTTACGAATCTTGACTTTCTGCTCCTCTGTCGGATTTATTTCCGTCTTGAAGCTCTTCAGCAATTTCCTCATCCCTTTCTATCATTTTTTTATACTTACGAAGCTCTTTGCAACCTGCAGGAGAACACATGAAGTATTGAAACAATATCCTGCATGAGTTCTCCATCTGATTTCTAATCTAATTATAGAACAAATAGAAAATTCATGTATTCAGTTCAGCTTCATGAACGCCTTTTAATCGGCGTTAATAAAATTTAATTTTCACTAACCTGTGGTCTGTGGGTATTCAAATAAATCTTTTACATTACAAAACCATCTTAAAAATGCAATTTGATTTAGTAAATGCTGATTACAAGTATAATAATGCCTATTAGTTAGGGTTCAGTTTACCTTTAAAGTTCCTTCTCTATCTCAACGTTACAATATCTTAACAGATACGCCTAAAAGTTCAGTAAGATCCTTTGGTTTATAATTTATGATATTTAATGTGTTCATTTTAACGCTCCCTCTATGAGCATATTTAAACACATTCAAACACAATGGTCGATATATTCAGTTACTTATAGTTCCCTCCTAAACAAAAAAACTAGCTATCTCTAGCTAGTTCATCTTAATTAATGGTGCGGCCGATGAGATTTGAACTCACACAGACGTACGTCCACAAGTCCCTCAAACTTGCGTGTCTACCATTCCACCACGGCCGCAACTTAGTGCAACTCAAATTATACTTGAGTTGCACATAGAATTCAACTATTTTTTAAGAAGATTATAGAGAGACTGAGCGTAGATGGCAGCTGCAGTTAATAAATCATCTAATGAAATTAATTCGTTTTCTTCATGCATATGATGGTTTTTACCAGGGAATTCACAACCAAAAGCAACACAGTTAGGCATTTCTTTTGCATAAGTTCCCCCACCGATAGTCTGAGGACCATGTTCATGATCATTTGTGAACTGTACATATGATTCATGAAGTTTCTGAACTAATTCACTGTTAGGATCTACATATAATGCAGGACCAATATCATGTTCTTCACTCAAGCCATACTTATTAACAGCTTCATCTACATTCTTAACAAGTTCATCATTGTCTGAGTCATGAGGAAGACGTAAATCAAGAGTTAATGAACCTTCATTATTTTCATAATTTAAGATACCAAGGTTAACAGTTAAAGCACCCATTTCACCAGTAAATGCGACATTGAACTTTTTACCTAAATAATCATTATATAAATATTCATCAACGAATTTTGCATAGCTATTATCAGTTACACTTGCAATATAATGACATAAGTTACTTGCAGCATTATTACCTAACTGAGGCTGAGATGCATGGGCACTCTTACCTTTTAAGAATAAGTGTGTGTTACCATCTACAACTTCTAAAGAACCCTTGAAGTTATTTTCTTTTAAGAATTCATTATATGATTCTTCATAGTCAGTACCCTTTAATACAGCTTTAGCCTGATCTGGTACGATATTCACTACACGTCCTGAATGAATAGAGATTACCTTATCATCATCTGTTTTACCCTTGATGATGAAATGACAGTTACCTTTTTCACCATATACAACAGGGAAATCAGCATCTGGAGTAAATCCCATCTTTGGATATGGACGATGCTGGAAATAGTAATGCATACAGCGAGAACCATTTTCTTCATTACATCCAAAGATGATACGAACCTTCATCTTCTTTTCAAAATCAAGTTCATTCACAATCTTAGCAGCATAATAAGCGGCAATTAAAGGTCCCTTATCATCAGCAACACCACGACCATAGAGTGTATCTCCATCAAGAGTCATATCATATTCTGGATAATTCCATTCCTGACCTTCAGTAGGTACAACATCTAAGTGTCCAAGAATACCAAAACAGTCTTCTCCTTCACCAATGTCAATAGAACCAGCATATCCATCACAATCATCAGTAACAAATCCATCTCTTTGACCAATAGAAAGCATTAAATCAAGCGCTTTACGGTTGTTTTCACCAAATGGCTGATTTTCTTTTGCAGTAGATTTATCAAGAGTTGAAGGGATTAGACATAAGTCCTTTAAATCTTTCAGCATTTCATCTTTATGCTTTAATACTTCTTCTTTAAAATCAATCATTGTATTCACCTCAGTGACTATTATATACAATTTCTGTAGTATTTGAAACACACATACTGCACCTTTTTGTAACGTTCTTTCAAGAGTTGTGCTAATATAGTAAAAAGGGGGCAAAAGAATATGGAGAATAAGGACATACAATTTCATATTACAGTCAAAGGTATTGTGATTTATGAAGGCAAGACATTAATCTTAAAACGTGTGAGACCTTCATCAGATGGACTTGGTTATTGGGAATTACCAGGTGGGGGATTAGAATATGGGGAAGATCCTCACCAGGCGTTAGTAAGAGAATTAAAGGAAGAAACAGGATTAGATATTGAAATCATTAAGCCAGTTTATACATTTACGGCTATTAGACCACATTATCAGACAGTGGGTATTGGTTTCTTGTGTATTCCTACAAATGATCAGGTTAAGATTTCATTTGAACATACAGATTATAAGTTTGTGGATGAAGATGAATTAGAGAAGACACTTGACCCACATATCTTTAATGATATTAAGAAAACAATCGAAGAATATAATCAAATAAGAGAATACGAAGAACTAAAAAGAGAAGCGAACTAACGCTTCTCTTATTTTATATAGATCTTTTCAACTTCACAGATATACATTGTATGAAAATCTTTATTAGGATAGTTCTTATCCACAAGTGTTTCATCTAAGAAACATTCAGGCTTGATTGTATCTTCATAGAGTTTCTTTCCCACAACGACAGTGTCTGCCTCTTCAAATGTAGGGAGATTTTCAATAAATGTAGGTGTTAAATCAGTCTTCGCAATCTTATCTCCATCACGTCCAGACTCTCTACCAAGTATTGTTAAATCTTTCATATGTTCTCCATTAAAGAATGAAAGAGTCATTTGATCATTAGAATCTATAAATTCCTTTGTATAACGCTGTGGTCTTACAAAACAAGTCATCACTGGCTTATTCCATAATGTACCCATCTCGCCCCATGAAATAGTCATAGTATTAAATGCGTCTTTATTACCTGCACTAAGTAGTGCCCATTCCTTATTCAATTTATTGAATATTTTTAAATCAAATGTATTTACATCTACTTCTTTAAACATAGTCATTACCTCCGTTTTTATATTATAAACTTATGCCACTATTTAATCAAATTTGTGCTTGTCAAACAATAGGTTATTTGATAAACTACAACTGTATTATACGACTGACGGAAGTGGAATTAACCACATGGAGTATAATTTCTTGAAGAGCCGACCGTCTGGGCAACGTCCTGGACTTAGTAGGCTCTTTTTTTGTTTTTTTAAAAAAATGGAAGCATGCAGGTACTGGATTAGTATATAATTGTTTTGAAAGAAAATAACCTGAAAGAGAGGAAAAACAAAAAAATGTTAACAGACGTAGAAATTGCACAGAGTACAGTCATGGAACCAATTAAAAATGTGGCTGAAAAGATTGGACTGACTGAAGATGATTTAGAATTATATGGTAAATATAAAGCAAAAATCTCTTTAGAAACTATCAAGAAAGTTGAAAATAATCCAGATGGTAAATTAATTCTTGTAACTGCAATTAACCCAACACCTGCAGGTGAAGGTAAGACAACTACAATGATTGGTTTATCACAGGCATTACATCAGTTAGGTAAGAAATCTATCGTTGCAATGCGTGAACCAAGTTTAGGTCCTTGCTTTGGTATTAAAGGTGGTGCAGCTGGTGGAGGATATGCTCAGGTTGTTCCTATGGAAGATATCAACCTTCATTTTACAGGTGATATTCATGCCATCACTTCAGCAAATAACTTGATTGCGGCAATGCTTGATAACTCTATTCAGCAGGGTAACCCTTTGAATATTGATACTAGACAGATTGTATGGAAGAGAGTTGTTGACTTAAACGATCGTGCTTTAAGACATATTGTTGTTGGTTTAGGCGGTAAACCAAATGGTGTTCCTCGTGAAGATGGTTTTGATATTAGTGTTGCAAGTGAAGTCATGGGTATCTTATGTTTATCTACTTCTCTTGAAGATTTAAAAGCAAGAGCAGCAAGAATGATTGTTGCTTATAATTATGATGGTGAACCAGTCACTGTTGATGATATTCATGCAACTGGTGCTGTGACTTTATTATTGAAGGATGCCATCAAACCTAACCTTGTACAGACTTTAGATCATACTCCAGTATTTGTACATGGTGGTCCATTTGCCAATATCGCTCATGGATGTAACTCAGTTATGGCTACAAAGCTTGCTATGAAACTTGGTGATTACGCTATTACTGAAGCAGGGTTTGGTGCTGATTTAGGAGCTGAAAAGTTCTTAGATATCAAGTGTCGTCAGGCTGGTTTAAATCCAGATGCAGTTGTCATTGTTGCGACTGTTCGTGCATTAAAGATGCATGGTGGCGTTAACAAGAAAGAATTAAGTACTGAAAACCTTGAAGCATTAAAGAAGGGTATTGGTAACTTAACTAAACATATTGAAAATATCAAGAAGTTTGGTTTACCTTGTATCGTTGCTATTAACGCTTTCCCTACAGATACAGAAGCTGAATTAAAGTTATTAGATGATATGTGCAAGGAATTAAATGTTGAAGTATCTATTTCTGAAGTATGGGCTAAGGGTGGCGAAGGAGGCATTGATCTTGCTAACAAGCTATTAAATATCCTTGATACTAAAGAATCTCATTATGCACCTATCTATTCATTAGATATGCCTATTGATGAAAAGATCAAGACAATCGCTAAAGAAATCTATGGTGCAGATGATGTTGTCTTCACTAAGAAGGCAGCTAACAAGATTAAGAAGTTCACTGCTCAGGGCTTAGGTGATTTACCAATCTGTATTGCGAAAACTCAGTATTCTTTATCAGATGATGCGACTTTACTTGGACGTCCTGAAGGATTCAAGGTAACAATCAATGACTTGATTCCAAATACTGGTTCTGGATTCTTAGTTGCTATTTCTGGAAATATTATGCGTATGCCTGGTTTACCAAAAGTACCAGCTGCCAATAATATGGACATTGATGAAGAAGGTAAGATTACCGGTTTATTCTAATAATTGAGGTCAAGTTTAGGTGAAAGGCCTCTGAGCACCTAGATCATGAAAGTCATAATGAAAATAATGGAGGACTGAAATGAAAGCTGCAGTAATTATGGGTTCTGCCTCTGATGAAGCAAAGGTAGAAAAAGGAATTGCTATATTAAAAGAATATGGCGTAGATGTTGAAGTACGTGCTTTATCTGCACACCGTGCACATCGTGCATTGAGTGAATTTGTAGAAGAATGCAACAACAATGGAACAGATGTTATTTTAACAGCTGCTGGTATGGCTGCTGCCTTACCTGGTGTCGTTGCTTCTATGACAGTGTTACCAGTTATTGGTATTCCAATCAAAGGTGCAAGTTTAGATGGAGTGGATGCCTTATTATCAATTGTCCAGATGCCTTCTGGTATCCCAGTTGCAACAGTTGCAATTGATGGTGCTAAGAATGCTGCCTGGTTAGCACTTGAAATCATGGCAATCAAATATCCAGAATTAAGTGAAAAATTAAAGAACAACCGTCAGGCTATGGAAAAAGCCTGCTTAGATACAAATAACGAAATTTCAGAAAAATATAGATAAGAGGAGAAAACAACAATGGAAAAGAAAGAATTAATGTACGAAGGAAAAGCTAAGGAAATTTTTGCAACTGATAATGAAGATGTTATCTTAATGCATTATAAAGATGATGCAACTGCAGGTAATGGTGTAAAACATGATCAGTTTGCTGGTAAGGGTGTATTAAACCACACTATTTCAGGTATTATCTTTGATATGTTAGAAGAAGCTGGTATCAAGACTCATATGATTGAAAAGTTAAATGATACTGATGATTTAGTTAAGAAAGTAGAAATCTTCCCACTAGAAGTTATTGTACGTAATATTACAACAGGTTCTTTCTGTAAGAGACTTGGTGCTAAGGAAGGTGTTGTTTTAGCAGAACCAATTTTTGAAATTAGTTATAAGAATGATGAATATGGTGATCCATTAATCAATGAAGACCATGCTGTTGCTTTAGGTCTTTGCACTAGAGATGAATATAACACTATCAAATCTGAAACATTAAAGATCAACGAATTACTTAAGGCTTTCTTCTTAAGATTAAACTTAAAGCTAGTAGATTTCAAAATCGAATTTGGTAAGACAAAAGAAGGCGAAATCGTATTAGCGGATGAAATCTCACCAGATTCTTGCCGTTTATGGGATGTAGATACTAACAAGAAGTATGACAAAGACGTATTCAGACAGGATATCGGTGATTTAATTGAAACTTATAAAGCAGTTCTTGCAAGAATGGAAAAATAATAGATAAAAGGATGAAGAAACATGGATTATAAAAAAGCTGGAGTAGACATTGAAGCAGGTTATAAGTCAGTAGAATTAATGAAGAAGCATGTTAAAGCGACTATGAGACCAGAAGTACTTGGTGGAATTGGTGGTTTTGCTGGTGCTTTTGATTTAAGCAAGATCAAGGATATGGAAGAACCAGTTCTTTTATCTGGTACTGATGGCTGTGGTACAAAGGTAAAACTTGCTTTTGTAATGGATAAACACGATACAATTGGTATTGATGCAGTTGCAATGTGTGTGAATGATATTGCTTGTTCAGGTGGAGAACCTCTATTCTTCCTTGATTACATTGCATGTGGTAAGAATTATCCTGAAAAGATTGCGACTATCGTTAAGGGTGTTGCTGAAGGATGTATTCAGTCTGAATGTGCCCTTGTTGGTGGTGAAACTGCAGAACATCCAGGTTTAATGCCTGTTGAGGATTATGATTTAGCTGGTTTTGCAGTAGGTGTTGTAGATAAGAAAGATATCATTGATGGTTCTACAATCAAGCCTGGTGATGCTTTAGTTGGTATTGCATCTACTGGTGTACATAGTAATGGATTCTCTTTAGTACGTAGCGTATTTGAAATGACTAAAGAATCTTTAGATACTTATTATGATGAATTAGGTACTACTTTAGGTGAAGCATTAATTGCTCCTACTAAGATTTATGTAAAAGCATTAAAGAGCGTAAAGAATGCTGGTATCAAGGTTAAAGGATGCAGCCATATTACTGGTGGAGGATTCTATGAAAACCTTCCTAGAATGTTACCTGATGGTGTAAAGGCTGTCGTTAAGAAGGACAGCTATAAAGTACCTCCTATCTTTGACTTAATTGCAAAAGCAGGAAACGTTGAAGAAAAGATGATGTACAACACATTCAACATGGGATTAGGTATGGTTCTTGCTGTTGATCCTGCAGATGTTGAAAAGACTATCGAAGCAATTAATGCTGCTGGCTATGAAAGCTATGAAGTAGGTTATATTGTTGAAGGTGAAAAGGGAGCAGAATTATGCTAAACATAGCTGTATGCGTATCTGGTGGTGGAACTGATCTTCAGTCCATCATCGATGCGTGTGAAGCCGGAAAAATCAATGGACAGATCCGTCTGGTTATTTCTAACCGTAAGAAGGCTTACGGTTTAGAAAGAGCCCGTCTTCATGGTATTCAGGCAGAATGGATCAAGGATGAAGATGTGATTTTAAAGAGATTTGAAGAAGAAAAGATTGATGTTGTTGTATTAGCAGGTTATCTTGCTATTGTTGGAGATAAGCTTCTTGAACAATATAAGAATCGTATTATTAATATTCATCCCTCACTTATTCCATCTTTCTGTGGTCCTGGATTCTATGGAATGCATGTCCATGAAGCTGTGTTTAAAAGAGGTGTAAAGGTGTCAGGTGCAACTGTTCATTTTGTTACTGGAGAAGTGGATGGTGGGCCAATCATCTTACAAAGAGCAGTTGATATTTCTGATTTAGAGACTCCTGAAGATATTCAGGCACGTGTCTTAGAAATCGAACATGAAATCTTACCAGAAGCTGTTGCTTTATATTGTGAAGGACGTGTTTCTGTAGAAAATGAAAGGGTGAAGATCAGTTGAAAAGAGCGTTAGTATCAGTTACAAATAAAGAAGGTATTGTTGAATTTGCGAAAGGTCTTGAAGAATTAGGATTTGAAGTTGTTTCTACTGGTGGAACATATAAGAAACTATTAGAAGCAGGTGTAAAAGCTATTGAAATCGATGATGTAACAGGTTTCCCTGAAATTCTTGATGGAAGAGTTAAGACACTTCATCCAAAAGTACATGGTGGTATTCTATTTAGAAGAGATGTAGAAGAACATGTCAAGACTGTAGAAGAAATGGGTATTACACCTATTGATCTTGTTTGTTGTAATCTCTATGAGTTTGAAAAAGCGCTTAAGGCTGGTAAGCCAATGGCTGAAATGATTGAAAACATTGATATCGGTGGACCTTCAATGATCCGTTCTGCTGCTAAGAACTTCAAGGATGTATTGATTGTTACTGATCCAAAAGATTATGATGCTGTATTAGAAGCTATTAGAGAAGATAAGACTGATTTTGAATTCAGAATGAATCTTGCTTATAAGGCTTATAGCTTAACAGGCAGCTATGATGCAATGATTTCTCGTTATTTCGCTGATCAGGTCCATGATGAATTCCCTGATATCTTAAATATTTCATTAAAGAAGACAGATCATTTACGTTATGGTGAAAACTCTCAACAGAGTGCAAATGCCTACGTTGATCCATATGTTCAGCATTCTTTATTAGATTATGAACAGTTACATGGTAAAGAAATTTCTTTCAATAACGTGAATGACTTATATGGTGCAGTTGCCTGCGTAAGAGAATTTGGTGATCAGTTAGTGACTGTTGCAATTAAGCATTCAACACCTTGTGGAGTTGCTATTGGTAAGACTGGTTATGAATCTTATAAGCGTGCTTATGAAGGTGATCCAACTTCTATCTTTGGTGGAATCATCGCTGTAAACTATAAGATTGATAAGGAAACTGCTTTAGAAATGAAGAAGACTTTCTTAGAAATCATTGCAGCACCTGATTTTGATGATGATGCTTTAGAAGTATTAGAAAAGAAGAAGAACTTACGTTTATTAAAGCTTAAGAATCTTAATGCACGTGATGCTAAGTATGATATTAAGTATCTTGAAGGTAAAGCACTTGTTCAGGAATTAAATACTAAGCTTATTGATGAAATGAAAGTAGTGACTAAAAAGCAGCCAACAGAAGCTGAATTATCTGATATGGAATTTGGTTTAAAGGTTGTTAAATATGTTAAGTCTAATGCGATTGTACTAGTGAAAGACGGATGTACTTTAGCTGTTGGTGGAGGACAGACTTCACGTATCTGGGCATTAGAAAATGCAATTCATAATAATCCTGATAAGGATTTCCATGGTGCTGTATTAGCAAGTGATGCTTTCTTCCCATTTAGTGATTGTGCACAGGTGGCTGATGAAGCAGGTATTAAGGCTATTGTACAGCCTGGTGGATCAGTTCGTGATCAGGAATCTATTGACTATTGTGATGAACATGATATGACAATGGTCTTCAATGGTTATAGACATTTTAGACACTAAGGAGGCGTTCTATGAAGGTTCTTGTTATTGGTAGTGGTGGAAGAGAACATGCAATTGCCTGGAAATTAAAACAGAGTAAACATGTTACTGAATTATATGCTATTCCTGGTAATCCTGGTATGGATGCTGTATGTATTCCAGGTAGTGTAGAAGATATGCCTTTTATCTTAAAGACTGTTGAAGAAAAGGGTATTGATTTAACTGTTATTGGTCCTGAAGTACCATTATGTATGGGACTTGCTGACTATTTAGAAGAAAGAGGACACAAAGTATTTGGTCCTAGAAAAGAATCAGCTATTCTTGAAGGTTCTAAAGCCTTCTCTAAGGATTTCATGAAAAAGCACAATATTCCTACTGCAAAGTATGAAGAAGTGACTGATTATGAATCAGCTGTTAAAGCATTAGATGCTTTTGATCTTCCAGTTGTTGTTAAGGCTGATGGTCTTGCAGCAGGTAAGGGCGTAGTCATCTGTGAAACAAAGCAGCAGGCTAAAGAAGAACTTAAAGTGATGCTTGATGGCAGTGCTTTTGGTGATGCTGGTAAGAAGGTTGTTTTAGAAGAATTCTTAACTGGTTTTGAATGTTCTCTATTATGTTTTGTAGACCATGATACGATCGTACCTATGGTATCTGCAAAAGACCATAAACAGATTTATGATAATAATGAAGGTCCAAATACTGGTGGTATGGGTACTGTATCACCTAACCCATTTTTACCTAAAGGTATGGAAGGGACTTTCAAAGAAAAGATTCTTGATCCATTCATGAAAGGCTTACATGAAGATCATATGGATTATCGTGGTGTTGTCTTTATTGGATTAATGATCAAGGATCAGGATGTAAAGGTATTAGAGTTCAATGTTCGTTTTGGTGATCCTGAAACTCAGGTTATCTTAATGAGACTTGAAAGTGATTTATATGAAGTGATGTATGGATGTGCTACAAATACATTAAAAGATGTAGATGTTAAGTGGAAAGATGAACAGGCAACATGTGTTGTTCTTGCAAGTGGAGGCTATCCTGGATCTTATGAAAAGGGTAAAGTCATTACTGGTTTAGATCATCTTCCAGAAGATATCGTTGTCTTCCATGCAGGTACTAAACGTAATGAAAACAATGAAATCGTCACAAATGGTGGACGTGTATTAAATGTTTGTGCATTAGGACATGATCTTGAAGAAACAAGAAAGAAAGTCTATGATGCAATTGAAAACATTCATTTTGATGGCATGTATATGCGTAAAGATATTGGCTTACATTAGGAGGATAACATGGCTAAAGTTTATCGCGTTTATGTAGAAAAAAGAAAAGAAAATGCGGTTGAAGCAGACTCTATCAAACATGATTTGATGACAAGACTTGGTTTAACTGACGTTTCTAACTTAACAGTTGTCAACCGTTATGATCTTCAGGGTATTACTGAAGAAGTATTAGAAGAAGGTATTCCTACTATTCTTTCTGAGCCAATGGTAGATGAAGTATATCGTGAAGAATATGCAATTCCAGAAGGAGCTGTAAGTTTTGCGATTGAATATCTTCCAGGACAGTATGATGCTAGAGCAGATGCCTGTGAACAGTGCTTCCAGTTATTAACTGGTGAAAAAGGCGTTAAGGTTAAATGTGCAAAGCTTATTGTAATCGAAGGTATTTCTAGTGATGAATTACCAGCAATTAAACATTATTTAATTAACCCTGTTGATTCTAGAGAAGCGTCTTTAGAAAAGCCAGCAGATTTAAATGATGCTGTTGTTGAAATCAAGAAGGTTCCAGTGATTGAAGGATTTATTGGTTTCACTGATGAAGAAGTTGAAGCATTACTTGAAAAGATGAGTCTTGCAATGAACTTCGATGACTTAAAAGTAACTCAGAATTATTTCAGAGATGTAGAAAAGAGAGATCCTACAGAAACTGAAATCAGAGTATTAGATACTTACTGGTCAGACCATTGTCGTCATACTACATTTGCGACAGTTATTACTGATATTGATATCGCAAGTGGTGCATTTAAAGAAATCTTAGAAAAAGATGTAGAAAAATATAAAGCAAGCCGTCATGTTGTTTATGGTGTAGATACAAAGAGACCACTTACTTTAATGGATCTTGCAACTATTTCTATGAAAGAACTTAGAAAACGTGGCTATTTGGATGATATGGAAGTATCTGAAGAAATCAATGCCTGCTCTGTTCGTTTAAAGGTTCATACAACTGATGGTGATGAAGATTGGTTATTAATGTTTAAGAATGAAACACATAACCATCCAACTGAAATTGAACCATTTGGTGGTGCTGCTACATGTTTAGGTGGTGCAATCCGTGACCCATTATCAGGTCGTGCTTATGTTTACCAGTCAATGCGTATTACTGGTGCAGGTGATCCTCGTCAGAAATTAGAAGATACACTTCCTGGTAAATTACCACAGAGAAAAATCTGTGAAGAAGCAGCTCATGGTTTCTCTTCTTATGGTAACCAGATTGGTTTAACAACTGGTTTTGTACACGAAGTATATGATCAGGGTTATGTTGCTAAGAGAATGGAATTAGGTGCTGTAGTTGCAGCTGCTCCAGAAGAACAGGTTAAGAGATTAATTCCTGAAAATGGACAGATTGTCTTATTAATTGGTGGACGTACTGGTCGTGATGGTATTGGTGGTGCCACTGGTTCTTCTAAGAAACATGAATTAAAGACAACTGAAACTGCTGGTGCTGAAGTACAGAAAGGTAACCCAGTTGAAGAAAGAAAGATTCAGAGATTATTTAGAAATAAAGAATTCTCTAAGAAGATTGTAAGATGTAATGACTTTGGTGCTGGAGGTGTCAGCGTTGCAGTTGGTGAATTAGCACCTGGTCTTGATATCAACTTAGATGCAGTATTAAAGAAATATGAAGGTTTAAATGGTACTGAACTTGCAATTAGTGAATCACAGGAACGTATGGCTATTGTCATCAATGAATGTGATAAAGACTTCTGTATCCAGGCTGCTCATGATGAAAACCTTGAAGTCGTACAGGTGGCAACAGTTACAGATAAGAACCGTTTAACTATGAAATATATGGGAGATACTATTGTAGATATCTCTAGAGACTTCTTAGATGAAGCAGGAGCTAAGCGTTATCAGGATATCCATGTAGAATTACCTGATTTTGATAAGGCACCATTCAATCCAGAAGCAAAAGAAAACTTTACTGAAACAACTAAAGAAGTATTATCACGTTTATCTACAGCTTCTCAGAAGGGCCTAGTAGAACGTTTTGACTCTTCTATCGGTAATGGTACTGTTCTTTCACCATTTGGTGGTAAGACTTATCGTACAGAAACTGAAGGTATGGCTGCATTAATTCCAGTATTAGGAAAAGAAACTACTACATGTTCATTAATGAGTTATGGTTATAGCCCACTTATTTCTGAATGGTCACCATATCATGGTGCAATCAATGCAGTTGTAGAATCTGTAGCAAAGATCATCGCAATGGGTGGTACATGGCATACAATCCGTTTCTCATTCCAGGAATTCTTTGAAAAGTTATTAAATGATCCTAAGAGATGGGGTAAACCATTTAGTGCATTACTTGGTGCTTATCGTGCTCAGGAAGAATTATTATTACCTTCAATTGGTGGTAAGGATTCTATGTCAGGTTCATTTGAAGACTTAGATGTTCCTCCAACTTTAGTATCATTTGCGATTACTGGTGGAGATGTACATAAAGTCATCACTCCTGAATTAAAAGAAGCAGGACATGTATTAGTAGAATTCATGCTTCCTAAAGATGAATTCCATGTATTTGATTTTGAAGCATTGAGAAAACAGTTTGATGCTGTAGAAGCATTGATTCAGTCTGGTAAGGCTTATTCAGCTTATACAGTTAAAGACGGTGGTTTAGTTGAAGCTGTTTATAAGATGGCATTTGGTAATGAAATTGGTGTCGCATTCGATGATGCTTTAACACTTAATGACTTAGTTGAAAAGAACTTTGGACACATCATTGTAGAAGTAGACAACGCAGAAGTTGTTGCAGGATATGAAAATGTTCGTATTATTGCTTCTACAAATGAAGAAAAGGCTGTATCATATAAGGGTGAGAAAGTGACACTTGATGATGCATATGAAATCAACTGCGTACCATTAGAATCTGTATATCCTACTACAGCAAAAGCACCTACTACAGAAGTACGTACTGGTGACTGCAATGAAAGAGGCAAGATGTTTGCTTCTAAGAAGTATGATGAAGTCAATGTTGTTATTCCTGTATTCCCAGGAACTAACTGTGAATTTGATTCTAAACGTGCATTTGAAAAAGCAGGTGCAAAGGTTCAGCTTGTTCTTATTAGAAATAAGACAGAAGAAGATATTAAGAAGTCTGTTGATGAATTAGAAGAAGCAATCCATAATGCACAGATTATGATGCTACCAGGTGGTTTCTCAGCTGGTGATGAACCTGAAGGTTCAGGTAAGTTCATTGCAACTGTATTACGTAACCCAAGATTAAAGGCTGCAATCGATGATTTATTAGACAATCGTGAAGGCTTAATGATTGGTATCTGTAATGGATTCCAGGCATTGGTAAAACTTGGTTTACTTCCTCATGGACATATTAAGGATATGAGTAAAGATGATCCTACTCTAACATTCAATACAATTGGACGCCACTTATCTCAGATGGTGACTACAAGAGTATCTAGCGTGAAGTCTCCATGGCTTGCTAATGTAGAGTTAGGTGATGAACATATTATCCCTATTTCTCATGGTGAAGGACGTTTCGTTGCACCTAAGGAAGTGCTTGATCAGTTAATTGATAATGGTCAGGTAGCATTCCAGTATGTTGATCCAAATGGAAACGTGACTATGGAATCTCCATATAACCCTAATGGTTCTATGTATGGTATTGAAGGTATCGTTTCTGAAGATGGTAGAGTATTAGGTAAGATGGGTCATTCTGAACGTCAGGGTGAAAACAGAGACCTTAACATCTACGGTGAAATGGATCAGAAGTTATTTGAAGCCGGCGTGAAGTATTTTAAAGGAGAATAACGAATGGATAAATTAGAATTTGAAAGTATGACACTCTGCCCTCTAGATGGACGTTATGGCAAGATTAAAGATCAGTTAGCTGATTATTTCAGTGAATATGCACTTGTTAAGTATAGAGTGTTTGTAGAAATCCAGTGGTTGAAGTTCCAGTTGGATCACCTTCATACAGAAACTTTAGACAAGGTTGATCCTAACAAGGTAGATGATATTCTTGCGATTTCTAAAGATTTCAACTTTGATTCTTTCAAGAGAATTAAAGAAATCGAATCTGTTACAAGACATGATGTTAAGGCAGTAGAATATTTCATTGATGAAAAACTTAAAGCTTTAGGTTATGAACATTTAGAAAGTTATGTACATATCGGATGTACTTCTGAAGATATCAACAATACATCATATGCATGTATGATTAAACATGGCTTAAAGGATGTTTGGTTACCTGCAGCTAAAGAATTTGCTTCAATGATCAATAAATTAGCAGTAGATCATAAGGATGATGCAATGCTTGCACATACTCATGGACAGCCTGCTACACCTACAACTATTGGTAAAGAATTCAAAGTCTATGCTTATCGTTTCTTTTCTAGTATTGAAAACATTGAAAATATCAAGATTAAAGCAAAATTCAATGGGGCAACTGGTAACTACAGTGCTATCTTAACAGCATTCCCTAACGAAGATTGGCCTACATTAAATAAGGAATTCGTAGAAGACTATTTAGGACTTACATTCAATCCATTAACTACTCAGATTGAATCTCATGACTATACTTGTCATATCTTAGATGGTATCCGTCATTTCAACAATGTATTGGCTGACTTAGATGTAGATATGTGGTTATATATCTCAATGGAATACTTTAAACAGATTCCTGTTAAGGGTGAAGTTGGTTCTTCAACTATGCCTCATAAAGTTAACCCAATCCGTTTTGAAAACTCTGAAGCAAACATTGATTTATCAAATAATCTATGTGTGGCTTTATCTAACAAGCTTCCTAAGTCTAGAATGCAGAGAGACTTATCAGACTCTTCAAGTCAGCGTAACTTAGGATTATGCTTTGGATATTCATTACAGGCTATTTCTGAAACAACTGGCGGTTTAGCTAAGTGTGTTGTAAATAAAGAAAAGCTTGCGAAAGACTTAAATGAAAAATGGGAAGTTCTTGCAGAACCTATCCAGACAATGTTAAGAAAATATGGTGTACCAGATGCTTATGATACACTTAAGGCCTTAACTCGTGGTAAGAATATTTCTCAGGAAGATATTCAGGCATTCGCAAAGAGCTTAGAACAGTTAAGTGATGAAGATCGTCAGACTTTATTAGATATGACACCTGCTTCATACATTGGTTTAGCTTCCAAACTTTGTGATATCGAACTTTAATCATTAAGAGACAACCTCTATTGGGGTTGTCTTCTTTCTTTTTGTAGATAGGTTTGTTATAATGTTAAAAAGGTGGTGAAAATCTTGGGAGATACACGATATATATTTGCAGAATGCATCAAACAATTGATGAATCATCAGTCTCTTGATAAGATCACAGTGACTGATATTGTGGAAATGAGCGGTAAGACTAGACAGACATTTTATCGTTATTTTCGTGATAAATATGATCTTGTGAACTGGTATTTTGAAATATTGGCGGATAAGTCTTTCTTACAGATTGGCAATAGTGAAACTTTAAGAGAAGGGCTTACTAAGAAATTTGAATTCATTTATCATGATAGAGTATTCTTTAAAGAAGCATTTAAATCTAAAGATTATAATAATGTAGAAAACTATGATTATAACTGTATTCTCACTTTCTATCAGAATATTATTAAGAGAAAACTAGGTAATAATATCCCATCAGATATAGAATTTTTATTAGAAATGTATTGTCATGGGTCTATTACTATGACAGTAGATTGGGCAACAGAAGGATATAAGCTGAAACCTGAAGAATTAGCTGATATGCTGATAGAAGCATTACCACCAAAGCTAGATGAACTATTAAGAGATCTGAAATAAGATTTCTTTTTTCAATTTAAATAAACTTTCGTGCAATATATTGCTACTTAGGAGAAAATAATGGACGGTATGTAAAGAACAGTGTTATAATTTAATTAACCAAAAAGAATTTCTTTGAGGAATTTTAAAAGAGGGATTGACAGTCATGTTTAAAACTTGCTACGCTTACGACAGACAGGCAGACAGACAGACAGTAACTGAGTCTGCCCTTTTTAACAACTTAATATTTAAATTTAGGCATGGATTATTTATATAATATTAAATAATTCATGCTTTTTTGTGCTATTCAAAAAGCTTAAAAGATTTCTTTTTGGATAAATCAAATAAGGAGAAAATGATTATGACTAAGAAAATTATGAAAATGTTAGTAGCTTGTGCTTTATCAGTATCAGCATTATCTACTACAGCAGTATTTGCAGAAGATGCAGTAGTCACTGGAGAAACTCCAGCTGTAACTGAAACTACAACTACACCTGAAACTACACCTACAGCTTATGAACCAGAAATCACTTTAACTACACCTAAATGGACAGGTGATAGTGATATTGTCTTTGAAGTAGATGCTAAAGGTGGAGCAGTTTATCCTCAGGAAATGTATGTTTATGGCGCAGATGACGCAGCAATGCCTATTATCAGTGTTCCATCTAAGGTAGAAGTAAATGAAAAAGGTAAAGGTAAGGTCACATTTACTAACGATGCATTAAAAAATGCAAAAACTTGGGATGATACTTTTACAAACCAGATTTCAGTAGATTGGACAAAGTATTCTAAAATTGAATTTGCTTTTGCATTCGAATTAAACGGTCAGGATAAATATAAGTCTATGTATGTAGAAACTTCAGTAAAGGCTCCAGTACCAACTGTAACTCCTACTACACCAGCTCAGCCTACTACACCTACAAAACCTGCAAAACCTGCAGAAAATAAAGGTACAACAACAACTACTACTACAACTACTAAGAAAGAAGCACCAAAGACTGGTGATACTATGAATGTTGCATTATATGCTTCATTATTATTAGTAAGTGCTTTAGCAGCAGTTGTATTAACTACAAAAAAGAGAATCACTGAATAATCTGTCAATTTAAAGTAAGCGTAAATAAAATTGAATACTATGGGAAGAAAGGCAATTGAGAAAAATCAATTGTCTTTTTTGTAATATTGTATACTTAAATGTGAGAACTTGAATTAAATGACAAGTGCTAAGTATGGTAAACTTTCAGATTTAAATACTCCCTATACTCCCTATATTATTACTAATTTGTTGACGATTAATTAAATATTCATGTATAATTAAATAGTCTTGGAAGGGATTTCTTCCCGAATTGCAAGCAGAAACTGGAAATAAGAAGATAAGTTATTTTTTATAGAAAA
>OHRN01000434.1_pt1 | contig 18709 bp, 8 predicted proteins | sample 1578431 | NCBI WGS metagenome assembly OHRN01 (sample SAMEA3879507, study PRJEB24766) | human gut metagenome | biome: human-associated habitat; feature: feces | place: USA | collected 1985/1987 | reverse complement strand
TTTCGTCATTCAGAACGAATTTTGAAAAGCGTTTGACCGCCGATAATATCAAGGCTTCAACATTATCGGCACTGATTGAATGGGCAGTACAGCCATTCACCCGACTTGCATATCCACCACAACGATAAGAATATTGAGTAGACCCATCCTTTTTACTGTAGTGTGTTTGCAAGGTCAATCTTCTGCCGCAGTCGGCACAATACAGATACCCGCTTAAACGGTTGGTGTGCGTTCCCCAAGCAGAAGCACGATTCACTCGGCATCTGCGTTTCTGAACACTATCCCAAAGTTCTTGCGATATAATCGGTTCATGCGTGTTCTGGAAAACGTACTGTTCATCTTCATCTGTTTCTTTTCTCTTGTGAAGTTTGAAATTTGTACTTACAGATTTTCGTAAAACAGTGTGTCCCAGATATTCCTGCCGACCTAAAATTGTTCTTACGGAGGAGGTGCCCCACAGGTACGGATTAGAGAACTTTGTCCCATTGTACTGCTCCGGGTGATATTTCTTTGCGTATGCAGCAGGAATCAGGACTTTTTCCTCTGTCAACAGTTCTGCGATTGTCCGTGGGCTTTTTCCTTCGTTCGCAAGAAGAAAAATGCGCTTTACGACTTCGGATGCCACCGGATCAACAACAAGTGTCTGCTTGTCGTTCGGCAAACGGTTATATCCATACGGAATAGAGCCGCTGCAACGTTTTCCATCTTTCATCCGGGCATCGAACACAGCCTTGATTTTATTGCTTGTGTCTTTGGCATACCACTCGTTCATTATATTCAAAAACGGGGCAAAGTCATTATCCGAAGCATTGTTGCTGTCAATACTGTTGTTTATTGCAAGAAAACGGACATCTTTCTGTGGGAACAGAACTTCCGTATAAAAGCCGACTTGCTCATATCCTTAACAATAATCGTTGCGACATTTCCTGCTTCTACTTCCTTAATCAGTTCTTGAAAACTCGGACGATTGAAATTCACACCCGAAAAACCATCGTCAGTAAAATGGCGAATATTCGTGAACCCATTTCTGCGAGCATAATCTTCCAAGTATTTCTTTTGGTTGGTGATTGAATTTGACTCACCATTGAGGTCATCATCTCTTGATAAACGCTCATAGAGTGCTGTAATCTTTGAAGTCCTTGACATTCTCTTATCCTCCTTTCTTTATGTAATCTGTTTTGGTATTAAAAGTATTACTCCCTCTACCAATAGGAGAAAATAGGGATACAAAGCGGAACTGTTTTTCAAAGAATCAAAAAAATATTTTTTGAAATTCTGCAACCGACTTTGATAACCTATTTTCAATTTAGGAACGCATTATTTATCGTCCTACTAAAGTATAGCCCTCCGGCGCCAGCTCCAATGCTGTGACGGTCTCCCCAAATCGGGAAGCCCAGCAGTCGAAGTGGGTCATGTTCAGTTCTTGCAGGCGTTCATACTGAAGGTAACGCTGCATGGTGTAAAGCTCGGTCATGGAGTTGCTGACCGGGGTGCCGGTGGCAAAAATCACGCCACGGTTTCCGGTGATCTCATCCATATAGCGGCACTTGGCAAACATATCGGAGGATTTCTGCGCGTCCGATGTGGAAAGACCAGCCACATTCCGCATTTTTGTGTATAGAAACAGGTTTTTATAGTTGTGGGCCTCGTCCACAAACAAACGGTCCACACCCAGCTGCTCGAAGGTTACCACATCGTCTTTTCGCCCCTCGGCTTGCAGCTTTTCCAGTCTGGCTTCCAGAGACTTTCTGGTACGCTCCAGCTGCTTGACGGTAAAACGCTCGCCGCCGCTGGCCTGCACCTCTGCGATGCCCTCGGTGATCTCGTCGATCTGCTCATAGAGAAGCCGTTCCTGACGCTCCCGGCTGATGGGGATACGCTCAAACTGGCTGTGTCCCATGATGATGGCATCATAATCACCCGTCGCAATACGAGCGCAGAACTTCTTTCGGTTATGGGTCTCAAAGTCCTTTTTGGTGGTGACTAAGATATTGGCGGAAGGATAGAGACGCAGAAACTCCGACGCCCACTGCTCGGTCAGATGGTTTGGAACCACAAAGAGAGATTTCTGGCACAGTCCCAGGCGTTTGGCTTCCATCGAAGCAGCTACCATTTCAAAAGTTTTGCCTGCGCCTACTTCATGTGCCAACAGGGTATTTCCTCCATACAGCACATGGGCAATGGCGCTTTTCTGGTGTTCCCGCAGGGTAATGGCCGGGTTCATGCCGCCAAAAGTGATATGGCTGCCATCATACTCGCGGGGACGGGTAGAGTTCATTTCTTCGTTGTACTGGCGCACCAAAGTCTGGCGGCGCTCCGGGTCTCTCCAGATCCAGTCCCTAAAGGCTTCCCGGATCGCCTGCTGTTTTTGAGCCGCCAGGGTGGTCTCCTTGGCATTCAGCACGCGGCGCTCTTTTCCGTCTGCGTCCTCTATGGTGTCATAGATACGGACATCCCGCAGGTTTAAGGAATCCTCCAGAATCTTGTAGGCGTTGGCGCGGCTGGTCCCATAGGTGGTATAAGCTGCCACATCGTTGTAGGATACAGAAGATTTTCCCTTGATCTGCCATTCAGCGGTAAAGGACGAATAGTTGACCTCGATACTGCGCTGGAGATAAAACGGGGTATTAAAGGTCTCATACATAAACTGCTGGATATATTCCTTGTCAATCCAGGTAGCGCCCAGACGCACCTCGATCTCCGACGCATCCAGGTCTTTGGGCTGGGCGGCGGTAAGAGCTTCCACATTGACTGCAAAGGAAGGGTCCTGCTGTGCCGCCCGCTGCGCCTGACGCAGTTTGCGGCGTACATTGCCGGAAAGGTATTCATCGGCAGTCACATAATGGGGAGTGCCATCCTGCTCCAGTTGTCCCGGTACACGGAAGATCACGCCTTGCAGCTCTCCGGCCAGTTCTTCTTTTGTTTTTCCGGTAAGCTGGCTCATATAGTCCATATCCACGCAGGCTTTTTCCGAGATGGACACCGCCAGTGCTTCACTTGCCGTATCCACCACAGCCACCGCCTGATGGGGCTTGATGGTCCGCTTGGTGAACATATCTGCCTTGCGTTCCAGCTTTCCGTCCTCGTCGATGACTTCCAGCGCACAGAGCAGGTAATAGGAAGAATCGTCTGCATAGGCCAGACGGTTTGCACGGTCATTGATGAGACCGTATTTGGCAGAAAAGCTGTCATAGAGGCTGTTCAGTTCCGCCTGCTTTTGGGTAATGGTGCTGTCTGGAACCGCTGCATCCATCTGAAGGTCGATCAGTTCCTGCACACAATCACGCAGTCCCACAAGACCTTTTACACGGGCTTCGGCGGTGGCGTTGAGGTCAGGGCGCACCATACGGCTGTTTTCCCGGTAGTACACCTGCCCGTCTACAATGGCATAGGAATAGTTCTTCACATTGGGGTCGGCAGGAATGGAGGTGTCAATGGCTTCGCCTTCGCCCAGCTCCGGCAGCTCTGCCTCCTGATAAGTGCCATGAATGTACTTCACAGCATCATGCAGCTGGTCGGAAAGCTCCAGTCCCTCGATAGGGTTCACGGTGTAGTCCATACCATGAGCAGTGCTTACCGGCTCCTGTCTGCCCAGCACCATTTCCGGGTGGTCGATAAAATACCGGTTGATGGCAAATCCGTCCTCCGTCTGTCCGGTTTGAGTCCATTCCGGCACGATGTCCAGCGGGCGGTCCCGCTTTTGGAGGAAGATGATGTCCGATACCACCTCGGCACCGGCATTCTTTTTGAACGCGTCATTGGGCAGACGGATAGCTCCCAGCAGCTCGGCACGCTGGGCAAGATAGCGGCGCACGGTGGAATCCTTGGCGTCCATAGTATAGCGGGAGGTTACAAAAGCTACCACGCCGCCGGGACGCACCTGGTCCAGTGCTTTGGCGAAAAAGTAGTTGTGAATACTGAAATTCAGCTTGTTGTAGGCTTTGTCATTGACCTGATACTGACCGAAAGGTACATTGCCGATGGCAAGGTCAAAGAAGTCACGCCTATCGGTGGTCTCAAAGCCGCCTACTGTGATGTCCGCCTTGGGATAGAGCTGCTTTGCGATGCGCCCGGAAACAGGGTCCAGCTCCACGCCGTACAGACGGCTGTTTCGCATTTTCTCCGGCAGCATACCAAAGAAATTGCCCACACCCATAGACGGCTCCAGAATATTTCCGGTCTCAAATCCCATACGGCCCACCGCTTCATAGATGGCCTGAATGACCGTAGGGCTGGTGTAATGGGCGTTGAGGGTAGAGCTTCTGGCGGCGGCATATTCCTCCGGGGTCAGCAGTTCTTTTAGCTGGGCATACTCTAAAGCCCATACCGGTTTCTCCGGGTCAAACGCATCAGAGAGACCGCCCCAGCCCACATATCGAGAAAGAACCTCCTGCTGTTCGGGGCTTGCCTGCTGTCCGGCAGCTTCCAGCTCTTTCAGCAAACGAATCGCATTGACATTTGCCTGGAACTTGGCTTTCGGACCGCCCTCACCCAAATGCTCATCGGTAATGCGGAAGTTTTTTGCATTGCGGCGCAGGTTAGCCTTGTATTCCTCATAGGAGGCTTCCTCGGCAGCTTTGGCATTGGGGAAGGTCTGCCACTGGCCATTGACCTGAATGGAAACCGGGTGTTCGTCCAGCACTTCCTCAAAGGTTTTCTCCGGCTCAGTCACAGGGGCTGGCGGCTCCGGCTCCTCGATATGCAGTCGTTCCACCACCACATCATAAGGCAGATTGTTCTTATCGCCCGGATAGACGGCCATGGTCTCGGAATGGAAGGTCGGGGATTCGGTAGCCGGTTGGGGCTGTTCCTGTCCAAAACCGTCCTGCTGACGGGCATACATCCCGCGCAGCAAAGGTGCAACCTCATCCCAGCGGAAATACAGCATAGCCAGACGCTTTTCCTCTGCATCCATGACTTCCAGCTCTATGCCCTGTGCCGTGGTACGGTAATCGGCAATATCGCCGGTCTCCAGATTCAGTGTCTCGATCTCACCGGAATAGGCTCTGCTCAGCCAGTAGGCGATCTCGCTGTTGCTCCTGCCGGATTGCAGCAGCGTGGAAATCTGCTTTTTATCCGCTTCATCCATCAGTCCATGAGCCAATACATCCCGCAAGTCCTGATCTGCCTTGTCCGGGTCAATAGGAAGAAACTCGGTATAGTAAGCATTGCGGCGGTCTGCCCGAAGCAGCTGCTCGAACTGTTCTTTGCGCTCTGCCCGGTAGATGGGATATACCATCCCGGTGGGCAGAAGCTGTACGGTGTCCTCCCGCAGCTCGGTGATCTGATAGGCGTCATCCTCGATATACACGGTATCGCCCACGGCATAGACCGGGGCGGCTGGGTCATAGGAGGTTCTTTGCGGAATTGGGCGGCGAACTGCGTCATATTCCTCATCGGAAATGGAAACTTCGGAAGTCTGCTCTGTCTCGGCATCTGCGATCTGCCCTACATCCGACACCACCTGTTGGATAAATGGGTCATTGTCCAGTTTTTCCGGGTCTGCCACCTGTCCGTTGACAATCCCTCTTTCCTCCAGGGCTTCCCGGATGGCGATGGGGTCGATGTTGTCAAAACGTTCCTGTTCTTCTTCGGTATAGAACCGGTCCTCCTGAATCAGCTGGGCAAGCCTGCGCTGTACCTTCGGCCAGGGCAGCTGCGTTTCCTCCGGGCTTCCGGCACGAGTAATGAACAGGCTGTTGCTGTTACTGCCGCCGTATTCCTGAGCCAGCCATGCAGCGGTATCTTTCTCTCTTGCATGGTCTTTCATATAACGGACGACAGCATGTTTACTCTCGATATTGCCGTTCCATGCACAAATGGCAGTATCAATATCTTCCTGAGAAAGAGGGCGCAGAAGTTCATGGAGCTTTGGATAGGTTTCGTCGATCACTTCCCGGTGCAGTCGCTGTCGGAACTCCGGCACATCCGAATAGAGGCGAATCAGCTCCATATCCTTAGAACCAAGGACCGCACGGCGCACAGCGGCATTGCCCTCGATGACAACATTTTCACGGTCAGAATGCCCGCAGGCATTGCGGTATGCGGCATCCTCGGAAATGGCGGCAGTCACCACAGTCTTATACTGCTCAAACTGCTCCCGAAGGGTAGGCTTTGGCGTTTCTTCCTCCACCTCCGGCTGCTGAGCTTGGATGGCATCTTCTTCTGCCAATTCCTTTTCAGCCTGGATTTTGTCATACTGCGCCTGTTCCTGTTCGGTAAGATAGCGGCCTTTCTGGACAAGAGAGGTAATGCGCTTGGCAACCTTTTCCCAGTTCAAGTGAACATCCGGGCAGTCCTGCTTTTTATAGTGCAGTCCTTTCCCGTCGTGATCTTCGCCGCTGTGTGTTGCGCCGGACAGGGCATGAGAGCGTCCGCCAATGCCATACTCGTCTTTGAGGAATCTCACTTTCTCCTTATCCGTATGGTTTGCCATGAAGAACGCATAGATACGGCCTTTTCCTCCGGCGAAACTGCTTCCGCCGGTCATGGCGGCGTCGATCTCATCCTCGGTAATAAAGTGCTGGACGGTTGGCACTTGGGAAAGCTCTGAAGAAAAGGTCCTGCGGGGCAGGTCAAGGTCCTTCAGGTTCTCCCAGATCTCCCTTGGTCTGTGATAGTGAAAACGCAACAGGTCACGGTCCTGCTGATAGGCAGTCCAGAAGGCGGCGTATTCTTCCTTGAGGGTCTGGCGGAAAGCCGGTTCACTCAGCTGCTCCATCAGGCGGCGGGTCTCCTCCGGGAAACCATTGCCTTTGATCTCTGACAGGCAGGACAAATATCCGGCTTCTCTGGCTTCCTCGCTGAAATCGTGGTACAGATACCAGAGCTTTTCTGAAAGGAGGGAGCGTTCATAGCCTGCCGCTTCTGCAAGCTCCACATTGGAGGCAAACTGGCCGCTCTCCAAAAGCTCCCCGATACGCTCTGCGGCGCTCTCCCAGGAAATGACCTGGGCAGACCTGTCATAACGGACAGACTTCCCGTGGGAAAGATGGATACCATCCTCGGCATACCATGCGCTCACACTGCCAAGGCCATTGCCGCCGTGGTACAGCGTTTTCAGTATCTCGGCAATCTCAGCGGTGGTTTTCTGCTTTTCAAAGGCTGCAACCACACGCTCCCTTTGACGGTCTGTATTGCCGCCCAAACGCAGCACATGGTCGATGTCATTTTGGGCAAAAGAAAAAGCAGAGGATGTATGCGCTACATTCTCTGCTTCATCTATGGATTGGATCTGTTCCGCTTCGGAGAGGAACAGGTTTAGAGTCAGCTGTTGATAAGCTCCGCCATCAGGATTTCCTCGGCCTGAGCTTTGCAGGTGTTCATCAGCCCCACCCACTTCATGGGATCGCTGGCTTTCAGTTCCTCGGTGGCTCCCGCTTCCTTCGCCAGCTGGGGCATCATCTGCTCCAGTCTGCTCTGGGCGGTCTCGTCGATCTCCAGAAGGTGCGGGTACAGCTTCTCGCTCAGCAACATCTGGTTGTAGAGGATGGGACGATGTTCCTTCAGGTAGGTTTTCCTCATCCTGCCGTACTTGCCCAGGGGTTTCTCCGGCTGCTGGCTCAGCTTCAGGTCGGGAATCAGATAGTCTCCGTTCTGGATATAGGTCATGGGATTGTTCATCTTGTTTGCTCCTTTCTTGGTTGGCTTCGCGCTCTGCATTTCGGACGGTAACGCCGATCTGCCGCAGCACCTGCTGGTTGATCTGGCTGACCGCTGTTCCCAGCGCCCCGATGGTGGACGGGGTGTTGAAATCAAAGATCGCCATGAAATCTTCGTGGTCGAAGTAGCGTTCCGGCTCCAGTCCGCAGCGGGACATCAAAGCGTAAGTGATGCTGACGGTGGCTGCTGCCTTGAACTGTACTCCGATGTTAAACTCATCATATTCCTCCAAAAAGGAACCGTCAACGATATAGAAGAAGTCCTGCTGATGCTCCGTCCAGTATTCCTCAGCCAGTTTTCCGGCTACCTCGGTGAGCTGTCCGGCAAGGTCATCACCGGAAACATCATAGGTGCGCTCAAGCATGGCCTGCACCGAATCCAGATGGCGCTCCTCCAGCTGCCACAGCCAGGGAGTGCGGGAATGTTCACGGGTTCCGGTGTCGGAAATATCAAAAACATAGCGCAGGCGGGGTCTGTCCCCGGAATCGTCCACCAGAGCGATTCCCTTGGAGCCGCGCCTTACATACCGGCCCATCTTTTCATTCCACAAATCGTACTCCGCACAGGCGGTAGCGTCCGGTCGCTGGGCATAGATCATCAGCTGCTCATGGAACGGGTACTTGTAAAGGCGGGAAGCAGTGGTGAGAAACCCTGCCCATTCCTGCCAGCTCCCCGTGAGCTGCGTTGTTACCTTCTCCGCCATCTGTGCATATAGTTCAGCTTTGGTTGGCATAGTGTTCTGTCCTCCTTTCAGTTTTGGGGTAAAAAGGTGGGGTGGCAGATCGCCACCCCATCCCTGCGGTTATGTTGTTTACTGGTCAAAATCCGGGTACAGCTCCAGCTGGGCAAAGTCCTCATCGGTCATCGCACAGAGCTTCGTAAGGGCGCTGTCGGTCAGCTCCCTCAGTTCCGTTTCCTCCGGTGATAGCTCGCCGCGCATCTCACGCAGGCTGTCGATCAATCCGGTGCGGCTGCCGGTATTGTAAATGCACATCAGGTTCATTTCCTCAAAAGTAAAGTTTCCCATATCAAATCTCCCTTTCCGCACTCTTTTTGGGCGCTGTCTTTTTGTGTTCTGCCTTGGGCTGGCTTTTCAGCTGCTCCATGACGGACTTTTTCTTTTCCCGTTCCTCCCGATGGGCAGCGGCAGCCAGATCCATCAGGGAAATGGGCTGACCGCTGCGGGCCTGCTGTTCCAGCTCTGCCACCGTAGGCTCTTTTGCGCCATTGTTGATGATACCGTCGATCATGCCGTAATCGTCCTCCACGGCCATCTCCGCATTTTTCAGCGGATTTTCCGGCAGGAATCCGGGGATCTGGGTAAAACCAACACTGTCACAGTAATGACAGGATACCTTACCGTCCTGTCTGATCGCAACGATGTCGCTGACGCTCATGGAGGGACTGTGAAAGTCCACGGGCTTTTCCAGATTGAATTGCTGATAGAGTTTTTCCAGCTGCTCCGGCACAGTGCCAGACTCCCTCAGAGGAGCTGTGTAAATGAGGTCATAATTGCTGCGGTCTATGGAAATGTCATGGGACTTTAACCAATCCAGATTCATAAAGCGCACATTCTGCGGATCGTCACGACTTACCTGATAGATGGCAAAGCAATCTCTGTTCTGGGAGAGAAATGCCTGTTCGCGTTCCTGCTGATGTTCCTGACGCTCCATGACCTTTTCGTGGAACTGAGGGCTTTTCTCCCATTCCTCACGGTCCACGCCAAAAAGACCGCCATGATCCATGATTTCCTGCGGGTCAAACACCATGCTCTCCGTATTGTCCTCATGCAGCACATAGACGGTCAAACCGGCGGCATCCAGTTCCAGCGCCCGTTCTCTGGTAACAGGGAGCATCCCATCATAGGAGTAGCCGTATTCCTGCATATCCGGTGTGGAGACCTGCTCATCCGGCATGGGGTATTCATCCAGTGCCTGCTCCTGTGCTTCCGGCAGCTGGGAAGAAGCAGCCATCTGACTGACCTCTGCCTGCATCTGCTGGTAGGCAGCTTCCTGCAAGGTCTCAATCATGGACAACGGTGCGTATTTTACCGAGTCTTTGCCCAAATCGTTGTCATCACAAATCTGGAGAACTGCCTTCATGCGGGAAATCTCCGGCATATCCAGCTGACCACCATCCAGCTCTTTCATGGACGCAGCATCGTAAAGGGTGTAGTCCCATCCGCTGTCACAGGGCTGGATATGAAGATAGGTGGCATCGTCGATCAGAAACAAAGCCTCCTGCTGATTGGCGTCCGCCCCCAGCACTTCCATTTCCGGCATTGCCGCAGCCAGTTCCTTTACCGCTTTTTGCACCAGAGGATTATCACGGTAATAGTCGATTGCCTGGATGGTGTCCAGGTCAATGGTCTGGCCGGTCAAAATCGGAAAAGGTCCTTCATAGTCGCTTCCGTCTTTCAGCTCAAAGCCAATGCCCTTGATCCCGTTCATTCGCTCTGCCGGAATCTCCTGATAAATGCGAATTGCTTCCTCCAAAGACAGGTTATCGTGGTATTCTCCGAGGTTTGGAAATTCCATGCACTCTGCTACATAGTAAGTCAGATTGCTGGTTGGCTGCTCTATCGGGGCGGTTTCCGGCTCTGCCTTTGCATGGGGATCAATCCCACGCTCTTTGCAGATTTCCTTATAGTGGCGCTCAATGTCAGAGATCAAAGTGCCGGAGGTCTTATTGATGGTCTCCAAACTGGCTCTCAGCTCTTTCAGTTCCTTGCCCTGACTCCAGCTGGCAATATAGCCGAAGCTGTTTTCTCCGGTCTCGATGCCAAAATACTTGCAGACTGCATAGGAGATGCTTTCAGCCTCCACTTCCTCCGTGTGGCGGTCTTTCCTCTGTTCTTGCAAAAACTGGGTGAGGGTAGAAAAGCCGCCAACAAAATTCAGCCCTTCTTCCTCGGTCAGCATCAGGCGTCCATCTTCCGCCAGCTCCAGCGGCTCTGTCAGCAGAACGCAACCTGCATGGTTTACAACCACTTGTTCTTCTACACAGACCGGCTCTCCGGGGTCGTAGTCAGAACCGCGCAGGTCATAGCAATAAACGCCCTCCGGCAGATTATCACGGACAATCCGCCCATTGGAGAACAGACCGGGTTTATCAAACAGCTCGATCTCCTGATATTGCTCGTCATTGGCAATCTGAATCTTTTTCTGATTGTGGAGCTTGCTGTGGGCAATCTCGTGTACTGTGGCCGAAACCGTCTGCACCTCACTCATGCCCTGACGAATGGCGATTTTCTGATGATCGGCAGAAAAATAGCCGTCCGTATCGGCGGCCATTGCTTCAAAAGTAATCGGCACCGGTGCGCTGCGGCGCAGGGCCTCCATGAATGCCTCATAATTTGGCACATTGCCGGAAAGGGAGGAAGCAAGCTCCGGCAAAGGTTTCCCGTCGGTCTGGCTCACATCAAAGACCTTGACCGGACGAAACATGGGGATTTCGATTTCTTTTTCCTCTGTGACGATCTTTCCGTCTTTATCCAGAATCGGAGCCTTGGTATCCGGGTCCAGCTTCTGCTCCTCGATTTTCTTCTTATACGGTGTGGGGGCGATGATGGTAATGCCATGCTCGCCCTTTTTTACATGACGCTCAAACTGGTCTTTCCACTTATTGTATCCGGCTACCAAAGTGGCGTCCGGCTTCTGCATATAGATGAGCATGGTGTTGTTTACCGAATAGCGGTGGAAGCGGGACATGACGGACAGATAGCGCATATACTTTTCACTCTCAAACAGTTCTTTGATGCCCTGCTCGATGCCATCTGTGATTTCCCTTAGCCGTTCTCGGTTGGTGGGTTTATTCTCAGCCATGATTTTCAATCTCCTTTCCAAGTGTGTGATTTCTGCTGTGTGTTCTGCAATCCATGCCTTTTGTTCTTCTTCACTTTCATAAAGAAAAAGGTCCAGCAGGTACTCTACATAGGGTTTCTTCTGGATTGCTTCCACAAAGCGGGGGTGCGGTTCTTCCTCCGGTGTCCTGGGAGAACGGTCGGCTTCCCATTTTTTCAGCAGATAGTAGTAATCGGACAGTACACGGTAACAGCGCTGTCGATCCTCCCGAAACTTCTGTGCCTCGGTTTTTTGCCGGACATATCTCCTGCGGGGCGGGGCCTGACTGTCATAGATCAGGCCAAAGTCCTGTGCCAGTTTCTCCGCCGCTTCTTTTGGGGAGAGGTCAAAGAGCTTTGCGGTAAAGTCGATCACATCCCCATCTTCACCGCAGCCAAAGCAGTGGAATCGCTGGTCTACCTTCATGCTGGGGTTCTTATCATCGTGAAAAGGACAGCAGGCCATGCCATTTCGCCTGACTTTTATCCCATAAAACTCTGCCGCTTCTCTGGTGCTGACCGACTGCTTGACTGCTTCAAATACATTCTCTGCCATGTGCCTTTAACTGCCGGACTTTTTCACAGGGGGCTGGTATCCGGCGGCTTTCGCACGCTCACTGGCAGCTTTGCGACGCTCGGCGCTGTATGGCTCCCTGACTGATACACACCGCTTGGGGACGGTAAAGTTATGGGCGTCCTTTCGGGTGATCTGGTCGGGGTGCTTTTTTGCCAGCAGTTCCAGCTTCTCCATCAGACGGGGATCGTGGGTGTAGACCTCAGCCATTGGTTCTGCCTGGTTATAGAGGAGAATGGTTTCCCGTTCCACTAAAGAGAGCTTCATCGGCTGCCTCCTTTCCGCTGGTCAAATTCCAGCTTGAAGTTGGCATACTGTCCATCGTCCTCCAAAACCACAGTGGCATCGTAGGTCTTGCCGGTTTTCTCCGAATATAGCCCCGTCACACGGACACAGCCATCGTTCAGCAGCGCAGACACCACAGCCTTGGTCGGCTGTTTTTTCTTGGCAGCCCACCATTTGTTATTTTTCCAGATTGCAAATTTGCAAGAATCATTCTGACAGAAGAAGCCTTTTTGCAGTTCTGCAACTTCACCGCCGCAGCGAGGGCATTTGCCCACCACCTCACGGGGCGGAGTGAACAGGTACTCAGTTCCCTTGATGACCTGATAAGTCCCCACCAGATCTTTCAGCATGGTGCTGATCCCATCCAGAAACTCCTCTGGGGCAAGCTGCCCGCGCTCGATCTCGCCCAGTCGGTACTCCCACTCGGCAGTCAGAAGCGGCGATTGCAGTTGTTCCGGCAGAACGGTGATCAGGGAAACTGCATCGTGGGAAGGGAGAAGCTGCACCGTTTTCCTGCTCTTTTTTCGTTCCAGAAAACCGGCAGATACCAGCTTTTCCAAAATACCGGCACGGGTGGCCGGTGTCCCCAGACCTTTTCGCTCGGCATCCTCCGGCATATCCTCTTTTCCGGCAGTCTCCATCGCGGACAATAGGGTGTCCTCCGTAAAGTGCTGAGGCGGACTGCTTTTGCCTTCTTTGACGATTGCCGCAGAAACCGAAAGTGTCTGTCCTTCGGTCAGCTCCGGCAGGGCTTTCTCTGCGCCCTCTTTTTTCGGCTCTGCATCCTTCATTTTGGCACGGTAAGCGTCCTCCAGTGCTTTCCATCCGGGGTGCTTCACCGTTTTTCCTTTGGCGGTAAATTCCCCACCGGCACACGCTGCAATCACAACGGTTTCCGAATAGATATGGGGCTGGGCTACGGCGCACAGCAGACGCAGGGCCACCAGCTCCAGCACCGCTTTTTCTCCCGCAGGAAGGGCAGAAAGGTCTGCATCCTTGAGATTTCTGGTAGGGATTACTGCGTGGTGGTCGGTTACTTTCTTATCGTTGATGACCGTCTGCGGATCACAGGTAATGGCGATTCCTTTGCGAAACGGCATAGCATTGGCAACCAGCATGACCAGCACCGGCAGGCTGTCTGCCATATCACCAGTCAGATAGCGGCTGTCAGTACGGGGATAGGTGCAGAGCTTCTTTTCATACAGGCTTTGCAGATAGTCCAAGGTCTGCTGGGCTGTAAATCCAAGCAGGCGGTTGGCGTCTCTTTGCAGAGTAGTCAGGTCATAGAGGGCAGGCGGCTTTTCGGACTTTTCCTTGCACTCCACCTTTTTGATTGTGACATTTGCACCCTGACAGGCTTCTTTCAGCTGCTCAGCAGCAACCTTATCCGCCATGCGCTCCCCGGATACGGTAAGACCGGGCAGCTCCAGCGCCACGGTATAAAAGGGAACCGGCTTAAAGGTGTCGATCTCAGCTTCTCGCTGGACAATAAGCGCCAGCGTCGGGGACATCACGCGCCCGATGTTGAGGGTGCGGTGGTACAGCACGGAAAAAAGCCTTGTCGCATTGATCCCCACCAGCCAGTCGGCCTTGGCACGGCAGAGGGCAGCATCCCGAAGTCCGTCATAGTCCGCACCGGGGCGCAGGTTTGCAAAGCCTTCCCTTATGGCGGAGTCCTCCATCGAAGAAATCCAGAGCCTTTTCATAGGCTTTTGACAGTCTGCCAGCTCATAGACGCTGCGGAAGATCAGCTCACCCTCGCGTCCGGCATCTGTAGGATAGTTCTCGGAGGTGACTTTTCTGACTTTGTTACTCGATGGCATCCAATGGGCCGATAAAGCGGTAGAAAATCTGGATTTTCTGGACGTATTCGCCATCGACCTTTTCCGCTTTGGATACCAGAATCTTGTCAATCAGCTGATGCAGAATCTTATAGTTCAGTTCGGTGATGCCAGCGTACTTGCTGACTTCATCAATAAAATCCTGAATCTTGTCCAGCTGATCGTGTTCAGCACGGCCTTCCCGCTCGTACTGCTCAATCTTCTCGGTCAGTTCAGCCTGTTCTTTGTCGTAGCGATCTGCAAGCATTTGAAAACGTTTCTCCGGGAGAAGTCCCTTTGATACGTCCTCATAAAGTTTTGCATACAGGTCTTCGATTTCTGCGATTCGTGCTTTACACTGCTTCAAATCCCGTTTGTGCTGCGCCCGGTCAGAGGACACCCGGAGGTGCATCTGATTTGCAATCTTCTTCACAAGGGCTTCCCGATTGCTCACAGCGGCCTTTGCGTGTGCCTGAATGTCCGCAAAGACAGCTTCATGCAGAACACGGGCTTCCAAATTATGCGAGTCACAGGCTTTCGCACCATATTTCCGATAAGTGCTGCAACAATAAAAGGTCTGATCCAGAACACTGTTACGTTTGCGCCTGTGCTCGACCTTGACTAACATCGTTCTGCCGCAGTCTGCACAGCGGACGATGCCTTTGAAGATATTGTCGTAGTCGGTCTTATCGCACATAAAGCAGCCGGAACGGCTGTAAAGGATTCGCTGCACGTTCTCCCAACGGTCTTGTGGGATGATTGCTTCATGTGTATTCGGAACGATAGCGCGTTCTTCAAACGGAATATAACGCCGCTTTTTGGATTTCATGGACACGGTGGGCTTGGCTTCGTAGATGATGTGTCCGGCGTAGACTGGGCTGTGCAGAACCTGACTGATATAGGCACTGTCCCAATCATACATCTTTTCATCATCAATAAAGCGGCCAAACATCTCTTTCTTGTAGTAACACGGCTTCAAGACTTTTTCATCGTGGAGCCGCTTGGCGATGCGGTGAAGCCCCAGCCCTTCCTCTGCCATTGAATAGATGTACTCAACAACAGGGGCGGTATTCGGGTCGATTACAAGGTGATTGTGGTCGGCAGGGTCTTTCTGGTAGCCAAACGGTGCGCCGCTGGAGATATACTTTCCACTTTTCTTGCGTGTCCGAAGGGCACTCTTGATCTTTCGGGAAGTGTCTTTGGCGTACATTTCATTGATGATGTTTCGGAACGGGGCAATATCCATCTGAGATTGCTCGTTGGAATCATAACCATCGTTGATTGCAATATAGCGGACACCGTGTTCAGGAAAGAAGATTTCCATATACGTTCCGGTTTCGATGTGGTTGCGTCCAAGTCGGGACTGGTCTTTGGTAATGACTGTTGCCACCTTTCCTTCCCGGATATCATCCAGAAGTTCCTGAAAGGCAGGGCGGTCAGAGTTCGTACCGCTGTAACCATCATCAACATAGTACTGGCAATTCCCGAAACCGTTGCGTGTGGCATACTCCATAAGCATTGACTTTTGAGTGCGGATGCTCAGGCTTTCGCTGTTTGAACCGTCATCTTTTGACAGTCGGCAGTATAAAGCAGTTACTTTTTTGTCCTTTTCCATGTGTACCTCCATAATGGAAAAGAGACCTCATCAATCACATTGTAGCGGATGCTGCGTGACGATGCAAGCCCTTTTCCGCAGTAAAACGTCCAATTAGCCAGCGGCGAGATACGATTCGGCAGTTTTACGAATTTCTTCTTCCACAAGCCGCTGAAAAAGCGTATTCATCGGCACATTGCCGATATAATGGCGTTCCACGATCAGGCGCACGGACTTCGGACTTCTCGGCGCACGTTTGCGTGTGGTGGGCTTCTTCTCAGATTTTTCTTTGTTCAAGGGCAGACCTCCTCATTCATGTGGTGCAAATACGGAAAGGAATGGATGGATTCTATTCGTTTTTCTCTTTTTGTTTTATTACGTTGGTTAGGTGAAAGTTTTCTTCGATACAGTCTTAAAGGCTGCTATACTGCATAGGAAAAATATCTTTTGCAGATGCCATTAAGAATCTGCATCACAGAATCGTGATTTTGGCGGTTCTTGAATCGTGAAAAACGCAGAACTATTCAACATTTGGAATTTTCACAAAGATGTGATTGGGCGAAGAAAACCGCGTTCGTCTGCGCTCAATCAATCCCGCAGCGTCCAATTCCTTAAGCGCACTGGAAACACTGACAGTGCTGCGCCCTAGCTGCTCAGCCAAAGAGCAAATCGTAAAAATGACAAACACGAATCCACGTTCATCTATCCAGAGATTTTTCTGCGAGAGTGTGGCACGGTCGAGTAGCAACACATAAGTCATTTTTGCAGTCTGACTCAGGTCAAGTTCCAAAAGGAAGCATGGGTATGGGAGAAACGGCGGCAGCGGAGTTTGCGTGGTAAGATATTCTGAAATGTTGATCACCTCCAGCTGAAGCAGAAATCAGGAACAAAGAGTATGTAACGAGAATTGGAGGGTTCCAATTCTCCAGTCGCAGAAAAGCACGAAACAAGTGCTCAACTGCGTTAATAAGTTAAGGTCTCCCATATTGGTCCTCGACTTCCCTAGGAGTGGGGAATCGTCCGGCGGCGGGCTTGCACCGCACCATTGGCATTTCAGCCACCCCGTCTTCGTTATGACCGGGCTGCGAGTTACAGAAGTACCTTTTGTGAAGTACCGGACGATTGAACTATTCACTTGTCAAGGAACATATGGAAGATTTCTGGACTTTGACGGACGAAAAACATCCTTCTACTTGGTAGCCGATGAAAAAGGCCATTTCGTAGCATTGCAAGCAATTTTGTAAACAAAACGTCATAATAGTCCGAGAATGGTCTTGAAAAAGATGCCCTACACTTGGTAGGCATCGAGAACGCCTGTTTCGTAGCATTGGTGAGAAACTTGTAATTGAATTGTAATTCTTGAGACCAAATCTCCGCTTTTGAAAAAATCCTCTCAATAGGTAGGCAACGAAAACAGCCCAAAGACAACCATCTTTTTGAGAATTAACAAAAAGGTCACAAATGACCGGCTTTCAAAGAGGCGCTTCTACTATTAACAGAAAAAGTGGCCTAAAATGGGGGGTGTTGGAGAAAATTTCTGCCTTAAAAGTACGCCTCTACTCACTAGCCAGCGAGAATAGCCAAAAGCCAGCAAAAAACAAATGAATTATGTATTTCTGCCACTGATTGCAACGGCATATCGGTGACAGAAAGATCGTTTAGAGCGATTCTTCGCGGTTTGGGGTGGTAGAAATCGTTTTGTAGTTGGACTTTTTCTGCTGAAGCTGCTCCAGCTGTTTCAGCACCGATTCCTTCTCCGGGGGCTTGCCGCCCGGTGTGGAAAGCTGCTGCTTATTCAGCACCATGTCGATATACTTGCGGATATTTTTCAGGGCAGAGACATCCGGCTGCAAGGTTTCCAGTTTGGTACGCAGTTCTGCGCTGCCGGATTGCAGCGCAGAAAATTCGGCATCCAATGCCGAAAAATCCACCGCTGTGCTGCCGTTCAGCTTCATCAGGGTGCGAACGGCTTTGTTGAATGCGTCCAGCTCGTCCTTGTGCTGGGCGGCGTAAGCGTCCTTGGTCAGCTTAAAGTTTTTCTTAATAAAAGTGTCGTGGACGGGTTTCAGCTTGGCATGGACGGCCGCAGCGTCCTTGATTTGAGCAATCGAACGCATACGGTTCTCGTTCTGCTTCAACTGCTTGCGGAGAGGGGCGATGGTCTGGTTCAGGTTGGAAATTGCGGTATCCAAATCCTCGATGATGTTCAGAGAATGGGCTTTCAGATAATCAACAGCCTGCATGACTTCGGCAAGGTCACGGGCAGTATATTTTATCTGCGCCTTGCTCGACCAATCGCTGCGCTGCTCGTTGCGAAGGTTGAAGTAGTCCACCAGCAGGTCGGACAGTGTGGGTTCCTTCGACTTTTCCAGAGCGTCCAGAAGAAGCTGCCTCTTTTCGTTCAGGTCTGCGATCCAGCGTTGCAGCCCACGAATTGCACTGCGGATGGACTGCATCAGGCTGTTGGCTGCTCGAATGTCCCGGTTCAGGTTGCCGAGAAAAGTTTCGATGCCTCGCTTTTCCATCTGGTGTGCAGCGGGGCCGAGATGCACGGTCGGTATCTGCTGGATGCCCTGCCGCTCAAAGGAGCGCAGGTCAACACGCTCCGGTCTGTCCGCTGCCTCCAGATAGCGGTTGGTGATGGTTTCCCAGCTATGCCGCCAGACCTCGGCGTACTTCTGGTCGTTCCAGTCCACCGTGTTTTTCTTGTGACACTTCCAGTTCCCAGATGGGAGCTGGATGCGCTCACCGTTTTCGTCAAGGTCGTATACCTTGCGGGCTTTTGGAAGCCACTTGCCGTGTTCGTCCATTGCCCGGAGCGTCAGCAGAATGTGGGCGTGTGGGTTGCCATCTCCCTTGTCGTGGATAGCAAAATCGACAATCATCCCTTTGGAAACAAACTGCTCCTGACAAAACTCTTTTATCATGGACAA
>OHRN01000407.1_pt1 | contig 19364 bp, 9 predicted proteins | sample 1578431 | NCBI WGS metagenome assembly OHRN01 (sample SAMEA3879507, study PRJEB24766) | human gut metagenome | biome: human-associated habitat; feature: feces | place: USA | collected 1985/1987 | reverse complement strand
TTTGGGGGAAACGTTGAGTAGTTCGGCAGCTTCCTTGTAACTCAGATTCTGGAAACGATGCATGACGAAAGCTTCCCTATAAGTAGGCGGCAGTTCGTTGATGGCCCTTTGTATATGCTTGCTTAATTCGTTGATTTGATAGATATCCACCTCCTGCAGCATGGCGAACATTCGTTCATAGTAAGCGGTGTCTGCCCGTTGCTTCACTTCATTTTGGGCAATCCGGGTCATGCAACGATGGTAGACAGCCTTGAACAGATATTGCTTGAGCGAATATTCGATAATGGGTCTTTCGCGGTTTTCCCAAAGCCATAGCATGACGTCCTGAACAATCTCTTCTGCGTCTTCCAACCGGACAAAACGATAGCAGTAGGTGCAGAGCACTGAATAGTACTTTTGAAATAACACATCAAAAGCACTTCTATCTCCTTTTTGTATGGCGGATAATAAAGATGTATCTTCTAATGGTATGTTTCTCATAGGGTGGGGGTTCATTATTGTTGGGCAAAAATAGCTTTTTTTCCTATTATAATCTAAGTATATAAAATATTTTTAGCTTTTTGTTTAGGAGTTCTTTTCACCCGTTTGTCTTTAGATTAAAGCTAGCAATAAAAATTATGGTAAAAAGAGAGGGAATGGAGAACCTGCTTCTCAGCTATTATGAAGGAGAGACAACGGAGGATGAAACTGCTCTGGTAGAGGAGTGGCTGGAAGCATCGGAAGAGAACCGCAGGACAGCCCGCCAGGTTCGGACATGGCGCAGATTTCATCCAGGCTGGATGTAAAGAAGGCCTTGGAGGATGTACATCGTAAGATGAAACAGAAAAAGGTCAATAGGTATCAGGTATTATTTAGAGGGATGCAACGGGCGGCCGCCATTTTATTCATCCCTTTGATGGTATCGTGGTCTATCCTTTATTGGGACAAGGATAAAGAAGAGATACATATGATGGAAGTCAGGACAAATCCGGGAATGACTACTTCTGTCGAATTGCCGGATGGAACGGAAGTCGTTCTGAACTCGTCGTCGTCGTTGCGCTATCCTTCCCGGTTTGCCGATGATAAAAGGGAAGTGAAATTGGTGGGTGAAGCATTCTTTTCTGTCGCAAAAGATGAAAAGAAGTTCATTGTCGGCACGCTGAACAATTCCAAGATAGTGGTACATGGAACGGAGTTCAACGTAGAGGCTTACAAAGGGAGCAGGACGGTACAGACCACTTTGGTTTCGGGTAAAGTCAGTTTCTCCTATGTGAATAACGGCAGGAGGAATAATGTAATGATGATACCGGGGCAAAAGGTTATTTATGATATAGTGCGGGAAAAGGTCGTTGTGAAAGAAGTCAATGTAGACGTGGAAACATGTTGGAAGGACGGACGTTTGATTTTCAGGAACACTCCGTTTGAAGATATATTGAAGAGTTTGAGCAAAAGATATAATGTGGAATTCATTCTGAAAAAGGCTTCATTGAAGCAGAATTCCTTTACGGCTACATTTACCAAACAACGTTTGGAGCGAATATTGGAGCACTTCCGAATCTCCTCGAATATTCATTTCAAGTTTGTTGAAGATGGTGATGTGGATGCCGAGAGACAGGTAATAGAAGTTTATTAACCCTTTAAAAAGTAGTATGATGAAACACAAGTCCGTTTAGAAAAACATGCAGGAAAATGTTGGCGCATTTTCCTGCATGAAACACAGTAACTTTTAAATATCTGTTTGGCGACAGATAAAGTAACTTTATTTTTTCACTAGAAATCAATACAAAATTATGAAAAAACACTATTGTATCCAATCATTTAGGGCAAAAAGTGTCCTGATGAGATGCATGAAAAAAATTCCTCTTGCTATGAGATGCACATTATTTATGTTGTTTTGTTTGGTTGGTATGACTTTTGCCAATGAAGGTTATGCTCAAAAGACAATGGTAAACATTGCTCTTGAAGACAAGACCGTTGATGAAGTACTGACAGAATTGGAACAGGGTACTGAATTCGTTTTCTTCTACAACAACAAGCAGATTGACGTTAAGCGCCGTGTATCGGTCCGGGCAAATAACAAAACCATATTCAAGGTTCTGAACGATGTGTTCAAAGGAACCAATATAGGCTATAAGGTATTGGACCGTAATATAATCCTTTATGATAAAGCTATAGGAGCTGATGGGATACAGGCAACCTTGCAGGCTGCGACAGTGAAAGGTTCTGTGGTCGATGCAACCGGTGAACCGGTGATTGGTGCCAGTATCTTGGTGCAGGGAACTACCAACGGTGTCATAACAGACATTGACGGTAATTTCATTCTGACCAATGTGGGCTCTGATGCTACTCTTATAATAAGCTATGTAGGTTATAAGACGCAAAACATAAAGGTTGCAGGCCGAAATTCGTTCAAGATAGTTTTGGTAGAAGATGCTGAGATATTGGATGAAGTGGTTGTTGTAGGATATGGTGTACAGAAGAAAGAATCACTGACCGGTGCCATTGCAGCCATTGGTGCTGATGAAATAGCTACGACCAAGACCGAGAATCTGATTAGCAATATTCAAGGTAAGATGCCGGGGTTATTGATTCGTCAGAAAACCGGAGAGCCGGGAACTTTCGACAATATGGTGAGCATTCGCGGTTATGGTGACCCGTTGGTGGTAATTGATGGTATCACACGTGAAGGTACTGAAGAACTTGCACAGCTGAATTCTGAGGATATAGAAAGTATCTCTATTTTGAAAGATGCTTCTGCCGCTATTTATGGTATGAATGCGGCTAATGGCGTAATCATTGTTACTACCAAAAAAGGTGTAGCCGAAAAGACCAGAGTATCTTACTCAGCATTGTTCGGTATGAAGAATGCCACGGGTATGGAAGAAACGGTAGATGCTTATACTTATCGCATGTTGGCCAATGAAAGGGCACGTAATGACCAGGCTGCCCCTGAATACACTGACGATATTCTGGAACTGTATAGAACCGGGGCTAAGGGTTATACAGACAATAACTGGATTGACATGTTTATGAATAAACTGGCGTTCCAGCAATCGCATACTGTTTCTGTGAGAGGCGGAACGGATAAGGTAAAATATTATGTGAGCTTCGGCTATAATGGCGATAATGGTTTGCTGAAGAGTGGTATCCAATACTATCATAGATATAATCTGAGAAGTAACCTGACTGCAGAGCTTACGAAAGGGCTGAAGCTGAATGTGAATCTGTCCGGGCGTTGGGACGAGACCCAAAGGCCGAGAGAAGATTTCATGTGGACTTTCAAGACTTTGATGGTGAACGACCGTGGTATCGGTACTCATACGATAGACAATCCCAATCACCTGTCTGCAATCGGTCCTGAAAACAAGAATCCTTTTGCATTGGTCGATCCGGATATAGACGGTTATCGCAAGAACAGGGGCCTGACGTATTCTGCCGATGTGGAATTGAATTGGCAAGTACCTTTTGTAAAAGGGTTGTCATTGAGCCTTTTGGGTTCATTTGACGGTAGCAATCGCAACAACTCTTCCTTAAACCGTTCTTATCCGTTGTATGACTATTATACAGATGCGCCTGCTGGTACGGGAGGTAGCACCGATGCTTATTCCAACACGATGAGGATATATCAGAAAGTGTATGGCAGGGTGCAGGCCCAATATATGCGTTCTTTCAATCAGCACAATCTGAATGTGACCGCTGTGGCGGAGCTGAACAGCACACGGCGCGATGAACTGTCCGGTTCCCGGCAATATTCGGAGTTGTTTACTAACGACATTTTGAATCAGGCAAGCCCGGGTACGGCCACCAATTCAGGGTATCGCAGTTTTGGCCGTTTGGCAGCCTATCTGATGCGTGCGAACTATGATTATGCCGGTAAATACTTGTTGGAGGTAGTAGGACGTTATGATGGTTCTTATCGTTATGCTCCTTCTAGGCGTTGGACGTTCTTCCCGTCGGTAAGTGCCGGATGGCGACTTTCGGAAGAAAGTTTCATCAAGGACAATTTGCCGTTCATTACTAATTTGAAAATCAGGGGTTCTTTTGGGCAAAGTGGATATGATGCCGGTAATCCTTTCCAATATGTATCTGCTTATAATTCGGCTTCTAATGGTTATGTTTTTGATGGTACCAGCCAGATTATGGGTATGGTAGCTCCTGGTGTAGTGACTGACCGGCTTTCTTGGGTTACATCTTCTATTTCCAATGTAGGTCTGGACTTTGACTTATGGAATGGTAAGTTGAGTGGTACTATCGAGTGGTTCAATCGTAAGAATGAAGGCATTTTGGCCGATCGTGCACAATCTGCTCCCGATACATTCGGTGCAAGTTTCCCGAAGGAGAATCTGAATTCCAACCGGAACCGAGGTTTTGAGATTGAATTGGGACACAGAGGACAAATCGGCAAGGACTTCTCGTATTCGGTAAGCGCCAACTTTACGTATGCCCGTGAAAGAAGCCTGCATGTGGAACATGCAGAATATACCAGTTCTATGGATAGATGGCTGAATGGAAAGGAAAACCGCAACAGTAATGTGATGTGGTTGTATAAATACGATGGCCAATATACTTCTTTGGAACAGTATGAAACGGCTCCTTTGATTGGTGGAAACTTGGGTAACTCTAAGATGCTTCCGGGTAGTTACAGATTGCTTGACTTGAATGGTGATGGCAGGATTAACAGCAGTGACCGTGTTCCGGAGTTTTGGGCAACCGGTGCAAATCCTCCTATCCAGTATGGGTTGACTTTGGCGGCTTCTTATAAGAATTTTGATCTCAATATGCTGTTTCAAGGAGCTTCCGGTTACTCCATCGGATATGCTAATGATGATGTTTGGGGATATGGTGGCAAGACAAATAAATCTTATTTAATTGCGAAGTATGTAGATCGTTGGCATCCTGCAAATATAACAGATGATCCGTATAATCCTGCCACACAATGGGTAGCCGGTTATTATCCGGCATTGCGCCACAACTTCTCCAATACTTCGGATAATGGTAACAGATGGAATTATGGTATTTCCGTTTGGCTTCCGCAAGCCACTTATCTCCGTTTGAAGAGTATGGAGATCGGTTACAATCTGCCAAAATCATTTATGAAAAGAATCGGGTTGAACAGTGCCCGTATCTTTGTCAATGGTTCAAATCTGCTTACGTTCTGTAACAAGGCTTTGAAGGATGCTGACCCCGAACGTGAGGAAAGGGATTGGGGAGCCAACCTGGCATATCCGTTGATGAGAACTTATAACTTTGGGTTAAACATAAACTTTTAATTCTGAAATACCATGAAAAAAAATATTTTATCGATATTCTCATTATGTGCATTGATGGGATTGTCCGGTTGTAATGCCTTCTTGGAACTTGAACCGCTGGATAAAGTGTCCCCCGAGCAGTTATTGGAGACAGAAGGTGGTGTAAAGGCACTATTGGCAAACATATATACCATGATTCCTATGGAAGATTTTAATTATCGTCCGAACGCTGGTTTTAATCAACGCGGTTATGATGGTGTGAATGAAACTACTAATTTAGCATTTCTTACCGACGAAGCTACCCGTAGTGACGGAGGAGTGGATATAGGTTACGAAGGATTCAATTATTGGCCCTATGGAGATATTCGTCAGGTGAATATTTTTATGCAGAATGTAGAAAAAGCCAAAGAAGCAGGAACAATTTCTGTTGCAGATGCGGATCGTATGACTGGTGAAGCCCATTTTGCACGTGCTTATATGTATTATGGGCTTGTAAAAAGATATGGAGGCGTTCCTCTGATTGACAAAGTGCAGGACGATGATTATGCCGATGGTGGACCGGGCGCTGTGGCAGTTCCCCGCAGTACAGAGTTGGATACTTGGAAATTTGTATTGAATGAGTGCACCCTTGCTGCTGCTACTTTGCCCGATGCGACTTCTGGTTCGGATTTGTATCGCGTAACCAAGTGGGCAGCTTATGCGTTGAAGTCAAGAGTTGCACTTCATGCAGCTTCTGTAGCCAAGTATTGGAATCTGGCACCTTTGGCTGGTGAGGCTGTCACTCAGAAACTGGTGGGTGGAATGACTTCTGCCGATGCCGATGCATTCTATAAAGAATGTATTGAAGCATCTAAGTTCCTTATAGAGAATTCCGGTAAATCTCTTTATAAGCCTGCTCCGGCTACTGTTAAGGAGGCTGCATCAAACTTCCAGGCCTTGTTCCTGAATGACCAGAATGAAGAGGTCATTTTCAGTAAAGCGTATCTTAATGGAACAACCAATACTAATCAGGGACATAGCTATGCTCAGTTTAATATCCTTCCTCAAGTCAATCCGGGCGCTCTGAAATATGGACGTTTCAATCCGATGTTGGAAATCGTTGATTTGTTTGAAGATTATACGGATGACGGCACGGGAAAAAGTGCAAAGATTGTAACTCGTACGGATGGGAATGAAGATGCTTATATCCCTAATTTCCATAATATGAATAATGCTTCTGTAGTGAACACCTTGATGTCAGTACCTTTTGTTAAATATAACGATTTGTATGAACCGTTTGCCAACAAGGATGCACGTCTGTTGGCAAGTGTGGTTGTGCCGGGTTCATCTTATGCCGGCACTGAGATTATTATCCAGGGCGGATTTATTAAGGACAATAATAGCTATGTGGCTTATTCAAACGAGTCTACTCAGAAAAATGGAACAACATATTATGCTTTAGGAGCCGAAGGTGAAACCATGTTCTCTGGATTTAATAATGTGAACAGTGGTGAGGATGCTAATTGGACTGCTACAGGTTTTGGAGTTCGTAAGTATATGCCCGAGGGCGAGAGCATGTCTCCCGACCGTCTTTCGTCCACTACCTCTTATATTGATATGCGTTTGGCAGAAGTCTACCTGAATTATGCTGAGGCTGTTGTGGAAAATGGTAGTGGATTTGGCGATAAGGAATTGGCTGAGAACTATTTGAATGCTTTGCGACGTAGAGCCGGACATACCGACCGGATATCTTTGACATTAGAGAGTGTTTTGAAGGAACGTCGTGTGGAGATGGCGTTTGAAGGAAAGCGTTTTTGGGATATGAATCGTCGTAGGGAATTCCATACTGAGTTCAGCAATAATAGAATTCGTAAAGCTTTGGTGCCGATGCTTGACTTGCGTGGTGCAGAGCCTAAATATGTCTTTGCAAGGGTGAACTACTTTGGTGACGAAACAAGAGGAGGGCGTACTTTCCAGAACATCAACTACTATAGGGGCATACCTAATATTGCCACGAATGGTTTAGTTCAGAATCCAGGTCATTAATTTGAATAATATTAAGTAGAAAGTTATGAAAAAGATATTGTTATTTGTGTCATGCTTCTTATTTGCATTGACATCTTGTGAAATTGATAATTATGAGGGACCGGATGCTTCCATACATGGTTCTATCCTTGACGAACAGACAGGTGAACTTGTAGGTTCTGATATGGAAAACGGTAATGCAATTAAAGTGAGGGAGCATGGATTTACTAATGCTACGGATCAAACCTGGTATATCACAAATACCGGAGAATATCGTAACAATATGGTTTTTGCTGCCACTTATGATGTTCGTTTTGAAAATGGGAATTTTTATCCATTTGAAGTGAAGGATTTTGTTGTTAAGTCAGGGGATAATGTGTATGATTTCAAGGTTATTCCTTATATTCGCGTCAAAAGTCCAAAAGTAGAAAAGAATGGCAATGTAATTACTGCTACATTCTCGTTGGAAGCTGGTAAACAAGAAGTGAAATTGAAAGAGATTCAGTTGTTTGCTTTTTCAGATATGTGGGTAGGTAACAATGTGAAATTGACGTTGAATGGAGGGACTGATAAGCAAGTGTTTAGTCCGAGTACTGCTATAAATAGCGCTGATATTTATACATTGTCCATCGATCTGGGACAAAATGCTGATGTCTTGAAATACAGCAAGAATTATTATTTCCGTATTGGCGCTCTGGCTGATGTTTCGGGTGTGGGCACTGTACGGCATAATTATGCGCCGGTAGTAGTTATAAAATTGTAATTTATAGCAGAGGGAGACGTTCTGCTTGACGGCAGAACGTCTTTTTTTATCCATACATTAAAAATAAGACCATGAAGAAATTGAACACGATTATTTTAATTTTGCTGGGGATGATATGTACTCAGTTGTATGCTGTACAATTGAATTCGATTTATCCTCTAAAACCCAATGACTCCGAAGCTTTTTATTTCACTCCCGAGAACTATCCTATAAAGGCGGATGGAAAGATGGATGTATCGGATGCTTTGCAGGCAGCGATTAATCAAGTGAAGAAAGAAAAGAATTTCGGAATCCTTTTTATCCCTGAAGGTAAATATAAAATCAGCAAGACCATTTATATTCCTACGGCTATTCGTTTGATTGGCTATGGAAAGAATCGCCCGGAATTTATTCTGGCTAAGAATTCTCCGGGTTTTCAAGAGGAAGTAGCTGATGATAAAGGAAAAGCTAAATACATGTTCTGGTTTACGGGAGCCGTTGTCAAGGAAGGTGAGAAACCCCGTGATGCCGGTGCCAGTACGTTCTACAGTGCCATGTCGAATATCAACTTGCGCATAGAAGATGGTAATCCGCATGCAGTGGCGCTACGCACACACTTTGCCCAACACAGTTTTATCAGTTATGTGGCCGTATACATAGGTAAAGGCAAGGCTGGTCTGTTCGATGTGGGCAATGAGTTGGAAAACGTTGCTTTTTACGGGGGAGATTATGGCATTTATACGACAAAAGCCTCTCCCGGATGGCCGGTAATGATGGTCGACTCTTATTTTGAGGGACAACGTGTAGCTGCTCTTCGTTGTCAGGAGTCCGGTTTGGCAATGGTGAATCTGTATGCCAAGAATGTTCCGGCTGTATTTGATATTGACCCTAATTATTGCGACAAGTTATTTTTGGAAAACAGCTATTTTGAAAATGTAAGTGGTCCGGCAGTGGTGATTACCAACGAGAACAACAGCAACAATCAGATAACCTTTCGCAATGTATATTGTAAGAATGTACCGACCTTGGCGAAATATACCCGTAGCAATACGGCCACCCATGTTGCTCATAAAATCTATAAGGTAAAGTCATACGACCACGGCTTGCAGATGGATAACATGGTGGATATGCCGGAATATGAAACGTTGGTTGATATTGAACCGATACAGAAGATGCCGGTTGCCCAACTGATGGACATCCCTGCACTGCCTGCAATGGCAACATGGGTGAATCTGCGCGAATTCGGTGCAAAGGGAGATGGGGAAACGGATGATACGAAGGCCATCCAGGAGGCTATTGACAAGTACGATAATATCTATGTGCCCCAGGGCTGGTATCGCATTACCGAAACTTTGAAGATGAAGCCCGATACCAAGTTGATAGGCCTGCATCCTTTTGGCACTCAGTTCCGGCTGGACGAAAGTACTGCTGCATTCAGTGGTTTTGGCGGTCCGAAAGCGATGGTAGAATCTTCGGAAGGCGGTGCAAATATGCTGGTGGGCATTGGTATCAATACCGGCGGTTATAACTATCGTGCTGTAGGTGTGAAGTGGATGGCAAATGCAGATTCTTATATGAATGACGTGAAGTTTGTAGGCGGGCATGGCGGTTTATGGAAACCTAAACCGGGTGTTGAGGAACCACGTGGCCGGTGGAACAGACCGGCTCGTATCAGTTCTCCCGATAATCCGGTAGCGGCTTCGGGCATGGATCTTGCTTGGGACAACCAGTATTGGAGTCTGTGGGTGACCAACAACGGTGGTGGCACCTTTAAAGATATCTGGACAGCAAGCACATATGCCACCAATGGTTTCTATGCCAACAATACTTCTACTCCGGGGCGTATCTATGCCATGTCCATCGAGCATCATGTAAGAAATGAAGTACGTTTCAGCAAGGTGTCCAACTGGAAGGTGTATTGCATGCAAACCGAGGAAGAGAGCCGCGAAAGTACCGATTGCCAACCGATAGAGATGGACGACTGCAAAGATGTGACCTTTGCAAACTTGTATATGTTCCGCGTTATCCGTGTCAATGAACCGTATCACAGTTCTGTACGTATCCGCAATTGCGAGAACATCGCATTTCTGAACCTGCATAACTATTCTCAGATTAAATATACGAATAACATTGCAGTGTTCGATGTCAACAAAGACATTGACATCCGCCCGTGGGAACTTTCTCGCTTGATTGTAACCGGAAAAGAACCTCATCAGCAATCGTTAGGCAATGAAATAGGTAAGGTGAACCAATTGGCTTCCGATTTGGAATTTGCCGAAGGCATTGCGCGCGACAGTAAAGGTAACATTTACTTCTGCGACCATCGGATGCGTCGTATCTTTAAGTGGTCGGTAGAGACAAACAGCTTGTCGCTGCTGGCAGATTTCCCGTGGAAACCCTCCAACCTGGCTTTTGATTCAGAAGATAATCTATTGGTATTGTTCAGATATGATGCGCAGCCGGGATATCTGATTAATGGTAAGCCGGAGGAAATGCCGGTAATGCCTGATACAAAAGGTACTTCTTTCAGCGGATATGGTAATTCCGCATATACAATGAGAGTCTACTCCATTGACCCGGAAAATCCGGAAGAGACCATCAAACTGTTGCCGCGTGTTCCGATGGGTCAAGTGAAGAACGTGTATAAGGCTCTTTATCCTTCTAACCGTTGGAGAGACTTCCACGATTTCAATGCGGTGTCGGTCTATGTTCCTGAAATGTGCTTCCTGGCACCGGATGGAAAAACCATCATTCCTCATTATTTCGACTTGTCACGTAGTTCTTCCCTGCTGGAAGCCTATCCGGGAAAGCCTTTCTATACCTCTGATGAATATGACCGCAGAATGGTGAAGATGGATGTGGCCAATGACGGCACGCTCTCCAACTTGAGCTATTTTGTGGAGCAGGGCGAATTTGGTTCAGCGGTAGATAAGGAAGGAAACCTCTATATAGCGGATGGGGAAATTTATATTTTTGATAAGGATGGCAAGAAGAAAGGGATGATTCGTGTTCCCGAACGTCCGTCCACATTACAGTTTGGCGGTAAGGATGGCAATACATTGTTTGTCACAGGCCGTTCCAAGTTCTTTGGTGTACGTATTAAATAAGGAAAATCCATATTAAAACAAACTGTGTAATGAGAAATTATCAAATAATGAGATACCTGCTGATAGTCTGTTGGATTATCGGTAATATGCCGTCCGGGTGGGCGGCAGAGGGTGGTTCCACCTATACGCAAAGACCGGACGATCCGGAAGCATTCTACTTTACCCCGGAGAATTACGGCTTCAAGGCTGATGGAAAGTCCGACGTGACCGATGCACTTCAAGAGGCAATCAATCAGGTGAAGCGCGAAAAGAACTTTGGGATACTGTTTCTGCCGGAAGGAAATTATCGCATTAGCAAGACGATTCAAATTCCCTCATCCATTCGGCTGATTGGTTATGGGAAGAAACGGCCGGTGATTTATTTGGGAGCCGATACACCCGGTTTCCAGACTACTCAAAATTATATGATATGGTTTACGGGAGGGCTGGCACAAGAGGGCAGGAAGCCTTCGGATGCCGGTGCAGGTACTTTCTATAGTGCGGTGTCCAATGTAGATTTCCGTATAGACAAAGGTAATCCTCAAGCCGTCGCCATTCGTGCGCATTTTGCCCAGCATGGATTTATCAATCATTGCGACATTCGGATTGGTTCGGGGAAAGCCGGCATGTATGATGTTGGCAATGAACTGGAAGACGTCAGGTTCTATGGCGGTGAATATGGGATAATTTCCTCCAGGACTTCTCCGGGATGGCCTATGATGATGGTCGATACTTACTTTGAGGGGCAGAGAAAGGCGGCTGTCTATTCAAAAGAGGTGGGGTTTGCCATCGTCAATATGCATGTGAAGAATACGCCCGTTGCCTTTGAAATGGCAGAGAATCTGGCAGACCGCCTTCATGTGGAGAATTCGTTGTGAGAGAATATTTCGGAAGCCGGTGTCAGGGTAAGCGTAGAGGGAAATACTTTTTCGCAATTGAATCTGGTGAATGTGGATTGCAGGAATGTTCCCGTACTGGTGGGCTATGCTCAAAGTGGAAAGAAAGTTGCCGGAAAAGCAAAAATGTACAGAGTCAAGGAGTTTACTTACGGTCTGGTGTATCAGGATTTGAATGATGCTTCTTCTTTCAGGGAAATATGTGAAATAGAGCCGGTGGCAAAACTGCCGGTTACACTTGGCAAGGACCTTCCGGTTCTTCCGGCAATGGAGACATGGGTCAATATCCGAGACTTAGGGGCAAAAGGTGATGGCAAGACTGATGATACGGAAGTTTTTGAGAAAGCTGTCTCTTTGCATAAAAACATCTATGTGCCCCAGGGTTGGTATCGCCTGACGAGAACGTTGAAGCTGTCTCCCGGTACTAAGCTGATTGGGCTGCATCCTTTTGGGACTCAATTTCTGTTGAAGGAAAGCGAGCCTGCATTCAGTGGTTTCGGCGTGCCTGTGCCTTTGGTTGAATCTTCCGAAGGTGGCGACGACATGCTGAATGGCATAGGTATTAATACCGGTGCGTATAATTACCGTGCTGTTGGCTGTAAATGGATGGCGGGTGAGCGCTCGTACTTGAATGATGTGAAGTTTGTAGGTGGGCACGGTACCTTGCGCAAACCTGCTCCGAATACTTCCGGACAGTCGTCTTACCGCAGGGGCGAGCGTCGGATTAGTTCCCCGTCTTCTCCGGTCATGGAAACCGGTAAGGATATGGCTTGGGACAACCAGTATTGGAGTTTGTGGATTACAAACAATGGCGGCGGGACAATTAAGGATGTTTGGACAGCTAGTACGTATGCTGCCAGTGGGCTTTATATTAGCGAAACGAAGACTCCGGGACGTATTTATGCCATGTCTTTGGAGCATCATGTCCGTACTGAAGCCCGTTTCCATAATGTGGCCAACTGGAAAATTTATGCTTTCCAGTTTGAGGAAGAAGGTCGTGAAGGGCCTGATTGTTATATGGCAGAAATGTCCAACTGTCAAAATATCGAAATGGTAAATGTGTGGATGTATCGCGTAATCCGTGCCTTTATGCCGAAGAGGATAGGTTTCCGCATATGGGATTGCAAGAATATCACTTTCCGTAATATGCACAATTATACGCAGATATTGCCAGTCATAGAGTTTCCTATATATGATATGAATAAGAAGTTGCCCGTTTATTCGTGGGACTTTGCCCGTCTCACTGTTTCGGGTAGCGAGAAGAACCTTCGCCCTTCCTGCACGGTCATGGACAAGCCTGTGAAGCTGGCTACCGGTTTTGAACTGGCCTCCGGAGCTACTACCGACAGTAAAGGAAATATCTACTTCTGTGAAAACCGTCTGAAGAAAATCTATAGATGGTCGGCAGACACGGAGCAGATTACTTTGATAGCCGATTATCCCTGGAAGCCTTTTACATTGGCTACTGATACGCAAGACAATCTACTGGTTATTTTCCGCTATGACCCTCAGCCGGGTTATCTGGTGAACGGCAAGCAGGAAACGGTAGTGCGCTTGCCGGATGATAATCCGATGTACAGTGGTTGGGGTAACAGTGGCTGGAGTGCTTGGGGGTATTCTTTTAATCCGGATAACGTGGATGCTACGATGAAGCCTATGCCACGTGTCGTTACAGCCGGTATGAAGAATATACAGAAAGTCATTCACCCTTCCAGTCGCTGGAGAAGTGACTTTGACAAGGTGGTTGCCAGTATGCCTGAGTATAGTTTTGTCGCTCCGGATGGCGTGACAATTATTCCGGATACCTATGATTTGGGGCGTTCTTGTGCTTTGACTGTTACAGTGCCCGGTCAGTCAGAACCGGTTTATATTGTAAATGAGATGAATAAAACGACAGTACAACTTTCTGTTGGTGTGGATGGCCGTTTGACAGAACAAGGAATAATATGTCCTTATGGCCAATACAGTAATGTGACTGATGCTGACGGGAATGTTTATGTTGCTGATGGTGAAATATTTGTCTATGACAAATCTGGTAAAGAGCAGAGACGTATTCAGATAGAAGAACGCCCGATTTCCTTGGCAATTGGTGGAAGGCAGAAGGATATGCTTTTTGTTACCACCTCAAGTTCTTTCTATGGAATTAAGATACGTTAGGTATTGTATAGGTAAAAAAGAATTAGCCCCTGCGGTCGTTTTATATCGCAGGGGCTAATTTATTATAAGAAGGTCTCTTTTCCTTATAGGCTGATTGTTTGGAATATTATTTTTCCAGCAGCTCTTTCAGAAAAGAATCCAGTTCCTCATCCAATCCTTTCAGTAGCTCTTCATTGACCAATAGAGTATCATCATCCATCAGCAACAGTTCTGCTATTGTTTCTCTATCATCATCCACCAGTACAAAAGAGAATGGTTTCAGAATAGTCAGCTTGTCGAACTTTCCTTCATTTTTCATGTTGCAGAGCAGTGAGGACAAGATACGCTCTACATTTTCGTAGAAATCATCCCCCTCGTATGTCATCCATTCTTCAATGGAAGTATTGGCAAGCTCTTCATCTTCATCATCAAAGATAGACAGTTCGCCCGAATTCTGATTCGGTTGCAGATGAATGTCTGTAACGATAGTCTGTTCGCAACCGCAGGTGTATTTGCCGATTGCTTTTTTAAGAGTGTCCTCCAAGAGTGCTAATGACGATTGACTGAGCTTCATAATAACTTTCTTTTCTTAATGGTTGTTCAAAGGTATAAAAAAAACGGTTATCTCTGCATCATTTGACTAAAAATCATCATCAAATCTGTTCATTTGCATGTTCAGGCGTGCCATTCCCTCTTTTCGTTTCTCCAATTCGTCTACATACATGCTGATAAAGATATAATAGGAGATGGTTCCATTATGTATTTCGCCTGTCTCTTTTTTGTCTGTCTTGCTTTTCTCACGGGCAAGGGTTTGCGCTTTTAATGCCCATTCCAAGGCAGTATCTATGCTGTCTTGCATTTCGTAGCCCAAAGCGGTGTTATAGGCTGCATACATTTTCTGTTTTCCTTTTTTTGTTTCGTAGGTCTGCTTCCAGAGCTCTACTGCTTTACTCCAATTTTCTTCTTTGGCATATACGGCTGCGTCACGCATATTTACAGAACCACCACTGAAGAGATAGCGGTTACTGGTTTTCCAATAGGGGAGTAGATGTCTTACCGGAACCGTTCCTGCAAATTCAGATGCTTGCTTCACCATGTCTTCTTCGCTGATGAGGCGGGAACGTACTGACGCTTCACCATTTCCTGCCTCTTCCCAGAAAATACTGTCATTGCTGTTGACGGTCACCATAGGACCTTTGCGGTTAGGTAAATATATTCTGACGGTAGGATATACCTTTACATCCACTGTGCCGAGGAACACACCCCAGTCGGGCATATAACTTATCTTGCGATTGGAACGCATTTGTATGTTTTCCAGGGCTATCAGGAAATCTACGTCCAAATTCTGTGTAAGTTCCAGTACTTCATCTCTCGATAATGTGCTTTCGCGGGGATTGATGTCTTTACTCCGGAGGGCAGAGTCGCATATCACAACCTCTTCAAAGTAGTTTTCGTTGGCAAGGGCCTCTGCAAGGGATTCGGTTGTTATTGCGGCGTCTCCATTGTAGTAGTTGGTGAGGCGTGCCACCTCATTCTCGCTTTTTTTCTGTTCTTCCTCAGTGATGATGAGTTTGTTGTCCGGTACGTTTGGCATGTTGTTGACAACAGCCACACGTTTCAGTGTTGCCGGGAAACTGACTTCTGCCGGAAGCATATAATCAATGGACAGTTGTTCTACACTCTGGCAGCTGCCTAACAGCAGAGACCCCATCAATAACAGACAATAGTGATATTTGGTCATAGTCTTTGGTTTTGTTCTTTGGAGCAAAAGTACTCTTTTAGCTGAATATTCAAAAGCTGGAACGAATAAAAAATGTGATAATGTGGTAGGAGAAAAAGTGATAGGGTGATAAAAGATACCTGACGGTATCATCTTATCACCCTATCGCCTTATCATTTTATAGCTTTGCTTTATGCATTCCGTCCGTGGCAGTTTTTGTATTTCTTACCGCTTCCGCAAGGACAAGGATCATTGCGTCCTACGGTCTTCTCGGCACGGATAGGTTCGCGTCTTGGTTGTTCACGTGTATCTTGTGCCGCAGCGGCCTGCTGGTTCGGGTCATTCAAATCAACCTTCTGTTCGCGATACTTGCTCATATCCTGGCGTTGTTCCGGAGCAGCCTGGCGCACCTCTACTTGGCGGGGAGCCTGGGGAGCCTCAGGGGCTTCAGCCGGAGCCTCTTGTACCGGGATTTGTCCACGCATTAAGATAGAGATAGTCTGATTATTAATCTTATTCACCATGGCATCAAACAAGTTCACAGATTCCAGCTTGTAAATCAGCAGCGGGTCTTTCTGCTCGTAACTTGCATTCTGCACGGAGTGTTTCAGCTCGTCCAGCTCGCGCAGGTTTTCTTTCCATGCTTCGTCGATGACGTGCAGCAAGATGGATTTCTCGAATGACTTCACCACCTCCTTACATTCTGTCTCATAAGCTCTCTTCAGGTTGCAGGAGATGTTGTACATACGTTTTCCGTCTGTGATGGGGATAAGTATGTTTTCGTACATGTGTCCCTGCGTTTCGTATACTTGTTTGATGACCGGATAGGCTATCTGTGCCATACGTTCTGTCTTGCGTTTGAAGAGTTCCATGGCAGCGTCAAAAGTTCTGTCTGCCAGTTTTTCTTTCTTCTCATTACGGAATTCCTCTTCGGTGAAAGGTACTTCCATGGCAAGTGTCTGGAGCACATCCATCTTGCAGTTTTCGTAGTCGGGCGCTTCAATGGCATTGGCACAACGGTCCCAAATCATGTTCACGATATCCATGCCGATACGTTCGCCCATCAAAGCGTGGCGGCGTTTGGTGTAGACTACTGTACGTTGCTTGTTCATCACGTCGTCATATTCCAACAGACGCTTACGGATGCCGAAGTTGTTTTCCTCAACTTTCTTTTGCGCACGTTCAATGGATTTGGAAATCATGCCGTGTTCAATCATTTCACCTTCTTTGAAACCCAGTTTGTCCATTACACTGGCAATGCGGTCACTGGAGAACAAACGCATCAGGTCATCTTCCAAAGATACGAAGAATACAGAAGAACCCGGGTCGCCTTGACGTCCTGCACGACCACGTAACTGACGGTCCACACGGCGTGATTCGTGGCGTTCTGTACCGATGATGGCAAGACCGCCTGCAGCTTTCACTTCCGGACTCAGCTTGATGTCGGTACCACGGCCGGCCATATTGGTAGCGATGGTTACAGCACATTTCAAACCGGCAGTAGCCACAATATCCGCTTCCTTCTGATGCAGTTTGGCATTCAATACACTATGTTCAATCTTACGCATGGTAAGCATTTTGCTCAACATTTCAGAGATTTCAACAGAAGTGGTACCCACCAGTACGGGGCGTCCTGCTGCCACCATTTTTTCTATCTCTTCGATGACTGCTTTATATTTTTCACGTTTTGTCTTGTAAACGCGGTCATTCATGTCATTACGGGCAATGGGGCGGTTAGTCGGAATAACCACTACATCCAGTTTGTAGATGTCCCACAACTCGCCGGCTTCTGTTTCTGCCGTACCGGTCATACCGGATAGTTTGTGGTACATACGGAAATAGTTCTGTAATGTAATGGTGGCAAAAGTCTGGGTGGCAGCTTCTACTTTCACGCCTTCTTTGGCTTCGATGGCTTGGTGCAAACCGTCAGAATAACGACGTCCTTCCATGATACGTCCCGTCTGCTCATCCACAATCTTCACTTGGCCGTCAATTACCACATATTCGTCATCTTTCTCGAACATGGTGTATGCCTTCAACAGTTGGTTGATGGTATGCACACGTTCGCTTTTGATGGCATAGTTGGTCATCAGGGCATCCTTCTTTTCAAGGCGCTGTTCGTCTGTCAGCTCTGTTTCGTTTTCCAAGGCAGAGAGTTGCGCTGTGATATCGGGGAGTACGAAGAAAGTGGGGTCCTCTACATTGCTACTAATCAAGTCTACGCCCTTGTCCGTCAAATCCACGCTGTTCATTTTCTCTTCGATAACGAAGTACAGCGGGTCAGTCACCTCGTGCATGCGCTTGTTGTTCTGCTCCATGTAGATTTCTTCGGTCTTCAGCATACCGGCCTTGATGCCTTGTTCGCTGAGGAACTTGATGAGTGCCTTGTTCTTGGGCAGGCACTTGTGACTGCGGTACAAAGCGAGGAAGCCTTCTTCCTGGTCTTTCTTATCGTTTGATGCAATCAGGCGCTTGGCATCGGCCAGGTATTGGGTAGCCAGTTTTTTCTGAGCTTCTACCAGACGTTCCACTTGCGGGCGGAGCTGTTCGAAGAGTTGGTCATCGCCTTTGGGAACCGGTCCGGAGATAATCAGCGGAGTACGGGCATCATCAATCAATACTGAGTCCACCTCATCGACAATGGCATAATTATGTTGGCGTTGTACCAGGTCTTTGGGGCTGATAGCCATGTTGTCACGCAGGTAGTCGAAACCGAATTCATTGTTTGTACCGAACGTGATATCTGCCAGATAAGCTTTGCGACGGGCATCAGAGTTGGGCTGGTGCTTGTCGATGCAATCTACACTCAAACCGTGGAACATGTAAAGAGGACCCATCCATTCGGAGTCACGTTTTGCCAGATAGTCGTTCACTGTTACCACGTGCACGCCGTTACCAGTCAGGGCATTGAGGAATACCGGTAGGGTAGCTACCAATGTCTTACCTTCACCGGTTGCCATTTCGGCAATCTTACCTTTATGTAGAACCACACCACCGAATAGCTGTACATCATAATGTACCATGTTCCATACAGTATCGTTACCACCTGCTATCCAATGGTTCTGGTAGATGGCTTTATCGCCTTCGATGCGTACAAAGTCTTTAGTGGCAGCCAGTTGGCGGTCAAAATCGGTAGCTGTAACCACTATTTCTTCATTTTCAGAGAATCGTTTGGCTGTTTCCTTTACAATAGAGAAAGCGGTGGGTAATACTTCGTCCAGCGCTTTTTCATAAATCTCCAATATCTCTTTCTCGATTTTGTCGATTTGGTTGAAGAGGTCTTCGCGTTTTTCCAGTTCGGTATCTTCAACGCTGGCTTTCAGTTCTTCCACTTTGGCGCGTTGTTCGGCTGCCGAATCGTGGATGTAGGCTTTCAGTTCTTCTGTCTTGGCGCGTAGGGCGTCGTTGTCGAGTTTGGCTACTTCCGGGTAAGCGGCTTTGATTTTCTCCACCCACGGTTGTATTTCTTTCATGTCGCGTGTGGATTTGTTGCCGAAAATCGAGCTTAAAAATTCATTAAATCCCATTATATATTTGTTTTTATTATTATTG
>OHRN01000400.1_pt1 | contig 19498 bp, 18 predicted proteins | sample 1578431 | NCBI WGS metagenome assembly OHRN01 (sample SAMEA3879507, study PRJEB24766) | human gut metagenome | biome: human-associated habitat; feature: feces | place: USA | collected 1985/1987 | reverse complement strand
TAGCAACATTTTTCATAAACTTAGCGATTTTGTTTATATTTAAAGAAAAATTATTTACAAAGTAAAAAAGTGATTGTATTATATACCCAAGTTAAATAAACAAATCGATGAACGAGAAGAGTATCTTACAATCACCTACAGCGAGATGACATAGAGTGGAAGGTCATCAGGAAGATATAAGAGAAACGCACTCGGGAGAGTCTGTTGGAATTGAGTATAACAGAACGTGAATCTGCGTTAATGAAGAGGTGGTTTGTATGATACAAGCAACTAGAGTGGTACCGCGTTTATATACGTCTCTGGATTAATCCAGAGGTGTTTTTTGTTTATTAAAGGGGTGTTTGATATGAAGGAACGACGATTTAGTTAAGTAGTGGGGCATTAAAATAAAACATCAAACATTTAAAGGAGAAGAAAATTATGGAAAAGAAAACATTTAAGAAAGTTGTATTAGCTTATAGTGGAGGATTAGATACTTCAATTATTATTTCTTGGTTAAAGGAAAATTATGGCTGTGAAGTTATTGCAGTTGCTGCTGATGTGGGACAGGGTGCTGGAGAACTTGATGGTCTTGATGAAAAGGCTGCAAAGACAGGTGCTTCTAAATATATTTGTGTAGATTGTAAACCTGAATTTGTTAAGGATTTCTGTTTTGAAGCAGTTAAAGCCAATGCATTATATGAAGGTAAATATATGTTAGGTACTTCTCTTGCAAGACCAATTATTGCGAAGAAGTTAGTAGATATCGCTTTAGAAGAAGGTGCAGATGCAATCTGTCATGGATGTACTGGTAAAGGTAATGACCAGGTAAGATTTGAATTAGCTATTAAAGCATTCGCACCAGATATGCCTATTATCGCTCCTTGGAGAGAATGGGATATTAAATCAAGAGAAGAAGAAATCGAATATGCGGAAGCAAGAAAGATTCCTCTAAAGATCAACAGAGAAACAAACTACTCTAAAGATAAGAACTTATGGCATTTATCTCATGAAGGTTTAGATCTTGAAGATCCAGCTAATGAACCTAAGTATGATGAAATTCTAGAAATGGGTGTTTCACCAGAAAAGGCACCAGATGTTCCAACATATATCACTTTAACTTTTGAAAAGGGTGAAGCTGTCGCATTAAATGGTGAAAAACTTGAACCAGTAGAAATGTTAGCTAAGTTAAATGAAATCGGTGGTGCAAACGGTGTTGGTATCGCAGATATGGTTGAAAACAGACTTGTTGGTATGAAATCAAGAGGTGTATATGAAACACCAGGTGGAACTATTTTATATGCAGCACATCAGAACCTAGAAGAAATTACTGTAGATAAAGAAACACAGCATTTCAAACAGCAGGTAAGCTTAAAGCTTGCTGATAATATCTATAACGGTCAGTGGTATACACCTCTTACTGAAGCATTACTTGCATTCGTAGACAAAACTCAGGAAAACGTAAATGGTGATGTTAAACTTAAATTATATAAGGGTAATATCGTAGGTGCTGGTGTAACATCTCCAGATACATTACATGATTTACAGACAGCATCATTTGATGAAGATGATGATTATGATCAGTATGATGCGAAAGGATTTATCACATTATACGGTTTACCAATCAAGGTAAAAGCTAAGTTAGATCAGAAGAAAAAGAAATAGGAGTTTAAGATATGGTATTGTGGAAAGGTAGATTTTCTAGAGAATTAAATCATGAAGTGAATGCATTCAATTCATCTCTTTCATTCGATCATCGTATGTATAAGCAGGATATCAGAGGATCTCTTGCTCATGCAAAGATGTTATGTAAACAGAGTATTATTGAAGAGAAAGATTATGAAGAGATTGTAGAAGGTTTAAATGCAATTTTAAAAGAGATTGAAGAGGGTACACTCCTCTTTGATCCTGAAGCTGAAGATATTCATATGTTTGTGGAAAGTGAACTCACAAAGCGTTATCCAGTGGCTGGTAAAAAACTACATACAGGACGTTCTAGAAATGATCAGGTTGCATTAGATCTTCGTTTATATGCACATGATGAAATTCTAGAAATCAAGAAGATGTTAGTGAACCTGATTCATACATTAACAGATTTAGCTGAACATAACCTTGATACAATCATGCCAGGATATACACACTTACAAAGAGCACAGCCTATTACTTTTGCACATCATTTAATGGCTTATGCATCAATGTTTTTAAGAGATATTGATCGTTTAGAAGATGTTGATAAGAGACTCTATGTATCACCTCTAGGAAGTGGTGCACTTGCAACAACAACTTATCCATTAGATAGACCGTTTGTGGCAGAAGAATTAGGTATGTATGATATTATGTATAACTCTTTAGATGGTGTGAGTGATCGTGATTATGCGATTGAGTTATCAAGTGCCTTAGCCACAATCATGATGCATTTATCAAGATTCTCAGAAGAAGTGATTCTATGGTGTTCATGGGAATTCAAATTCATTGATCTTGATGATGCCTATGCAACAGGTTCTTCTATTATGCCTCAGAAGAAGAATCCAGATATTGCAGAATTAGTAAGAGGTAAGAGTGCAAGAGTCATTGGTGATGTGAATACATTACTTACAATGATGAAGGGACTCCCTCTTGCTTACAATAAAGACATGCAGGAAGATAAAGAAGCTTTATTTGATGCAGTTGATGAAGTTAAGCTTTGTCTTCCAGTCTTTACAGATATGATGGCAACTATTACTGTTCATAAAGATAAGATGAGAGATGCTGCTGCAAGAGGATTTATTAATGCGACTGATTGTGCAGATTATTTGACTAAGAAGGGTATGCCATTTAGAGATGCTTATAAGATTACTGGGGAACTTGTAAGATACTGTATTGAACATGGAGAAACATTAGAAACACTTCCTCTAGATGTTTATACAGGTTATACAGATATGTTTGGTGAAGATGTTTATCAGGCTATTTCATTAGAAACATGTCTTAACAACAGAGCAGTTGTTGGTGGACCTTCTCCTAAAATTGAGATGGAGAATATTCATAGAATCAATCAGAAAGTGAGTGGATATTGTGATTAAAGCAGGTATTATTGGTGCAAGTGGTTATGCAGGATGTGAACTATTAAGAATCTTATTAATGCATCCTGAAGCAGAAGTAACAGCTATTTCTTCACATAGCTATACTGGTAAGAAGATTTATGATCTTTATCCTAACTTCTATCAGGTATGTGATTTAGAGTTTATTGAAGATACAGAAGTCATTGAGAAAGCAGATATTATTTTTGCATCACTTCCTCATGGCTTATCTGAAAAGTATGCCAAGACATGTGTAGAAAAGGGTAAGAAGTTTATTGATCTAGGAGCTGACTTCAGACTTGATAAGGAAGAAGATTATCAGAAATGGTATGGTTTAGATTATAGCCTACCTGAACTTCATAAGAATCAGGTATATGGTTTACCTGAAGTCAATAGAGATAAAATCAAGGATGCCACTATTATTGGAAATCCTGGTTGTTATCCTACAACTATTACTTTAGGTCTTTATCCTTTATTAAAGAATAAGCTCAATGTATCACAGAAGATTATTATCGATTCAGCATCAGGTACAACAGGTGCTGGTAAGAACTTAAGTGATGGTATGCATTTCCCAAGATGTAATGAATCATTCCATCCTTATAAAGTAGGTGTACATAGACATACACCAGAAATTGAACAGGAATTAAGTAAGATGAATGAAAAAGATGTACATATCACATTTGTCCCTCATTTACTTCCTGTAGATCGTGGTATTGTTTCTACTATTTATGTTCCTGTAGATAAGTCTTTAGAAGAAATCTATGAAACATATGTAGAAGCATATAAGGATGAACAGTTTGTAAGAGTATTACCTCTTGGACAGGTCGCAGACTTAAAGTTTGTGAAAGCATCTAACTATTGTGATATTTCATTACATATGGATGAACGTGATCATACATTAATTGTAGTGTCTACAATTGATAATATGGTGAAAGGTTCTGCTGGTCAGGCAGTACAGAATATGAATATTATGTATGGACTCGATGAGAATACAGGTTTAAATCTTGTCGCTCCATCATTCTAAGGAGGATGTTATGAAAGATATACTTGGTGGTGTTTGTGCACCAATAGGATTTAGCGCAAATGGTATTCATGCAGGAATGAGAAAGAATAAATCTAAGAAGGATTTATCTCTTATTGTGAGTGAAGAATTATGTACAGCAGCTGCAACATATACACAAAATAAAGTAAAAGGTGCTCCTTTGACAGTTACAAAGCAGCATTTAAAGAATGGTCGTGCAAGAGCTATTATCTGTAACTCAGGTAATGCGAATACATGTAATGCGAATGGTATTGAGCTTGCAAATGAAGTATGTGCTTTAGCTGCAAAGGAATTAGGTTTAAAAGAAGATGATATTATTGTCGCTTCTACTGGTGTTATTGGTCAGCCTATGTCTATTGATCCTTTTAAAGATCATATGAAAGAACTTGTAAAAGGGTTAAATGTAGATGGGTCTCATGATGCATGTTATGGAATCATGACAACTGATACACAGCCTAAAGAATATGCAGTAGAGTTTAAATTAGGTAATACAAAATGTCATATTGGGGCTATCGCAAAGGGTTCTGGTATGATTCATCCAAATATGGCAACAATGCTTGCTTTTGTAACAAGTGATGTAGCTATTTCTAAAGAATGTCTAGAAGCAATGGTACATGAAGTTGTAGATGATACATTTAATATGGTCAGTGTTGATGGGGATACATCTACTAATGATATGTTATGTGTATTATCAAATGGTATGGCACAGAATAATAAGATTGTCTTAAAGGACCAGTCTTATAATATTATGAAGGATGCGTTATATCATATCTGTGAACAATTATCTCGTGGTATTGCGAAAGATGGTGAAGGAGCAACTAAACTTCTTACATGCAATGTCAAGAACGCGAAGACATTACAGGATGCCAAGATTGTCGCAAAGAGTGTAATCACTTCTACGTTATTTAAAGCAGCGATGTTTGGTAGAGATGCGAACTGGGGTCGTATCTTATGTGCTATTGGTTATTCTGATGCTGATCTAGACATCAACAAAGTATCCGTGACATTAGCTTCATCTGCAGGAGATATTCATGTTTGTGAGAAGGGCATGGGTGTTATCTTTGATGAAGACAAAGCATTAAAGGTCTTATCTGAAGATGAGATTGATATTAATATTGATTTAAATGATGGAATATGGGATGCAACAGCGTGGGGCTGTGATCTTACTTATGATTATGTGAAGATTAATGGGGAATATAGAACATAATGGAAGAAAGAGAAATATATCGAGCAAAAATCTTATCTGAAGCTGTTCCTTATTTACAGGAATACAATGGTAAGACAGTAGTAGTAAAATATGGTGGAAATGCGATGATCAATGAAGAATTGATGAACAATGTCATTTCTGATATATGTCTAATGACTTTAGTTGGTATTAATGTGGTATTGGTTCATGGTGGGGGCCCTGAAATCAATAAGGCATTAAAACGTTCTGGTATAGAATCAAAGTTTATTAATGGGTTACGTTATACTGATGAAGAAACAATTGATATTGTACAGGAAGTATTAGCCGGTAAAGTCAATAAGGATCTTGTAAAGCTAATAATGAATGGGGGAGGCCGTGCAGTAGGTCTTTGTGGTATTGATAATAAGTTATTAGAGGCGAAGAAGATTAAAGATGAATTAGGTTATGTAGGTACTGTCACAAACGTAAACAATGAAATCATTAAGGATGCAATCAAGAGTGGATATATTCCAGTTATTGCGTCTATCGCAATGGATGATGAAGGTCATAGCTATAATGTGAATGCAGATTATGCAGCAGCAGCTATTGCGGATAGTCTAGAAGCAGAAAACTTGATTGTAGTTAGTGATATTCCTGGTTTATTAAGAGATCCTCATGATGAAAAGACATTGATTCCAGAGGTATCTATCCAGGATGTAGAAAACTTAAAAGCAGAAGGTATTATTGCAGGAGGTATGATTCCTAAAGTGGATTGTATTACTCATGCATTAAAAGGCAATATGTCAAAAGCAGTCATTATTGATGGTCGTATTCCACATTCTATTCTTATTGAAATATTATCTAAGGATGGTAGTGGTACACTATTCACAAGATAACAGAGTTACATCTGTTATCTTTTTTTTGCCTCTAAAATAGTATATTATTAAAGATAAGAAAGGGTGAAACGATGAAAAGATTATTATGCTTATTATTATGTAGTATATTGTTTGTGGCATGTGGTACTACAAAAGAGACAAAAAAGAAAGATACTGCAGTAGTAGAGAAACAAAAGAAAAAGAAAGAGGAAGCTAAGAAATTAGAAGAACAAAAGAAAAAGGAAGAAGAAGCTAAGAAACTAGAGGAACAAAAGAAACAGGAAGAAGAAGCAAAGAAATTAGAAGAACAGAAAAAATTAGAGGAACAGAAGAAGTTAGAGGAACAGAAGAAAGCAGCTGAAGAAGCTAAAAGACAGGAAGAAGTAAAAAGACAACAGGCACCTGTTGCGATAAATAATAATGTGGTTGCTATTGATGCAGGACATCAGGCAAGAGGTAATTCACAATTGGAACCTATTGGTCCTGGTGCTTCAACACAAAAGGCTAAGGTCGCAGGTGGAGCAACAGGAACTGCCACACGTATTCCTGAATATCAGACAACTCTTAATGTGAGTTTGAAACTAAGAGATGTTTTACAGTCTAGAGGGTATAAGGTTGTTATGATCCGTACAACGAATGATGTAAATATTTCTAATAGAGAAAGAGCTGAAATGGCTAATAATGCAGGTGCTGGTGCTTTTATTAGATTACATTGTGATGGTATTGGTAATAGCGGTGTCACTGGTGCAAGTGTACAGGAACCAGCTAATGGAAATCCTTATATGAGTGCAGGTAATGTGTCTGCTTCACAATCTTTAGGAAGAACAGTACTGAATCATTATTGTAGTACAACAGGTATTAGAAATAGAGGAATGGCAGCACGTAATGATTTAAGTGGAATTAACTGGTGTAAGACACCTGTATGCTTACTTGAGATGGGATTCATTTCTAATAGTGATGAAGATAGAAAGTTAAACAACAGTGATTTCCAGCAGAAAATTGCGGAAGGTATTGCGAATGGTATTGACGCTTATTTTGGTCGATAATAATTGCATTCACGCCTATTAACTGTTTATAATGGTTCTTGATAAGGTTATCCTTATAGGATAACCTTGAATTTTAGAGTATATTCCTATGTATTTAGTAGGAACTAGAGGTGAAATAATGGATAACATTAAAGCGATAGAACGTAGTATTATTACAAACTTTAGAAAACCTTTATGGCGTAGATTTATTAAGGGTATTCAGGATTATGAATTGATTGAACCTGGTGATAAGATTGCGGTATGTATTTCAGGTGGAAAGGATTCAATGCTTCTTGCGAAGTTATTACAGGAATTACAGAGACATGGTAAGTTTCATTTTGATTTAGAGTTCATCTGTATGGATCCAGGCTATAATCCTGCCAATAGAAAATTGATTGAAGAGAACGCAGAAAAGCTAGGTATTCCTATTCAGTTCTATGAATCAGATATATTCAATGTCGTACATGGGATAGAAAAGAATCCATGTTATTTATGTGCAAGAATGCGTAGAGGGTTCTTATATAATAGAGCACAGGAATTAGGATGTAATAAGATTGCGTTAGGACATCATTATTCTGATGTCATAGAAACAATATTAATGGGTATGATGTATGGGGCTCAGGTCCAGACTATGATGCCTAAACTTCATAGTAAGAACTTTAAAGGTATGGAATTAATTCGTCCTATGTATTTGATTCATGAAGAAGATATTATTGCCTGGGCTGAGAAGTTTAATTTAAAATTCTTACAGTGTGCATGTCGTTTTACAGAAGAATCTGAAGCACGTGGAGAAATTGAACATACATCTAAACGTGCAGAAACTAAGATGTTGATTAAGAAACTAAGAGAAATCAATCCTAAAGTGGAACAGAATATCTTTAAGAGTGTAGAGAATGTCAATCTTAAAACAATTATTGCCTATACTGACTGGGATGAATCAAAGAAAAGTTTCTTAGATTTCTACAAGGAGCAGGACTAATGGATGATCAGTTTACAAGATTAAGATGGGTAGCAGGTAATGAATCTATTGATATCATGAAGAATAAACATGTTGCAGTGTTTGGCTGTGGTGGTGTTGGAGGCTATGTCATTGAAGGATTGGTTCGTTCTGGTATAGGAACAATTGATGTATTTGATCATGATACAGTGGATATCACAAATCTCAATAGACAGATCATTGCCTTACATTCTACAGTAGGTAAGAAGAAAGTAGATATTATTAAAGAACGTATGTTAGATATTAATCCAAATTTAAATATAAATACGTTTGATACATTTTATTTACCAGAGAATGCTGATACAATAGATTTATCTCAATATGATTATGTAATTGATGCAATTGATACAGTAACTGCAAAGATAGAATTGATTAAGAGATGTACAGAATTGAATGTACCTATTATCTCTTCTATGGGTACAGGAAATAAACTTGATCCAACTCATTTACAGATTACTGATATATATAAGACAAAGATTGATCCTCTTGCGAAAGTAATGAGAAGAGAATTAAAAGCAAGAAGAATTAAGAAGTGTTTAGTTGCTTATTCAGATGAGATTCCTGCAAAGACAGGACAGAGAACACCAGGTAGTAGTGTATTTGTGCCAGCAAGTGCAGGATTAATGATTGCAGGATATGTGTTTCAATCATTGATAGGAGGATAATAGTATGGCTAAAGTTGCAGTTTTAATGGCAGATGGTTTTGAAGAAGTAGAAGCCTTAGGTGTAGTAGATATCTTAAGACGTGCAGAGGTGGATGTAGACACTGTTTCTATTAAAGAGGAGCAGGTTGTCATTTCTTCTAGAAACATTCCTGTACGTGCCGATAAGACACTTACAGACATGGATTATTATGATATGATTGTGATTCCTGGAGGAGCAGGTGCATGGACCTTAAGAGATGATGATCGTATTATTTCACTCATTAAGAAATATGATCATGAAGAAAGATATATTGCCGCTATATGTGCCGGACCTATGGCTTTAGGTAAAGCAGGTGTAATCACTAATAAGAAAGTCACTTCTTATCCAGGAGAAGAAATTGAAAGCTATTTAAAAGCAGGTAAATATGTCGAAGAAGAAGTGGTTGTAGATGGTCATATTATTACAAGTAGAGGACCAGCCACAGCATTTGCATTTGCCTATAAGCTTTTAGATGTATTAGGTATTGATTCATCAAGTCTTAAACATGGAATGTTATATGACTTATACAGATAGCCTTTGTGCTATCTTTTTTTATTTAGGTATAAAAAAAACGATCCGAAGGATCGTAGTATTTAATATGGTGACCGGTACGGGATTCGAACCCGTGAATGCATGCGTGAAAGGCATGTGAGTTAACCGTTTCTCCAACCGGCCAGCGGAATTGAGTATATCATAGGAGAAACGAATACGTCAATAGTTATTTTAATATTTTGATAAAGAAAATGCGGAAATTTTTTTGTCTTTAAAAGTAAATTTAATTTGTATATTCTTCTCTTTATATTTATAGGTTATTGTACCTTTTCCATTATTATAATGGTCAGAAGTAGGAGAAGAATAAGTATGCTTTACTGTAGAATAATCAGTTCCAACAGTAATATTATTCTTAAGTTTATACTTCTTAGTAAAGAGAGTGATTGTTTGGATCTTTCCATCCTTTTCTGAATATTGAATATTAGAATCAAATAAAGCATCTGACATCTTTGATGCACTCACACCAGGATAAACCTCTTTATTCTTATAAATGACTGTATAGTCCTTTATATCAGTTTGAGCACTACATGCACATAATAAGAGACATAGTAATAATAGTATCTTCTTCATATGTATACCTCCTTGTCTTTATATTAGAACTTTAATAAGAAATTGCAAGAGAAGTTTGACAGGAAGTAACTACCGTCTAGTACAGTAAGTGTAGGAGGTATTCGTTATGGAATATGTAAAATTAAATAATGGCGTAGAAATGCCTATCATCAGTTTTGGAGTCTATCAGATTCCTAAAGAAGATACTAAGAGATGTGTCTTAGACGCAATTAAGTCAGGATATAGGGGCATTGATACAGCACAGAGCTACTTCAATGAAAGTGAAGTAGGAGATGCGATTGTGGAATGTGGTGTACCTAGAGAAGAACTCTTTATTACTACTAAAGTGTGGATTGATCATTATGGTTATGAAGAGTGTAAGGCTTCAGTAGAAGAATCGTTAAGGAAACTAAAAACAGATTATTTAGATTTGTGTTTACTTCATCAGCCTTTTAGTGATTATTATGGTGCTTATCGTGCTTTAGAAGAGCTATATGTGGAAGGTAAAATTAAAGCAATTGGTGTTTCTAATTTCTATCCTGATCGTTTGACAGATATTTGTATGTTTGATAGAAAGGTTATTCCTGCAGTGAACCAGGTAGAAGTCAATCCTTATAATGCGCAATGGTGTGCTCAGGAAAACATGGAAAAACATGGTGTGAAAATGGAAGCATGGGCTCCATTTGGTGAAGGAAGAAATAATCTATTTACTAATGAAACATTAGTTTCTATTGGTAAGAAATATAATAAGAGTTCTGCTCAAGTTGTGTTGAGATGGCTTATTCAAAGAGGTGTTATTGTTGCCTGCAAGTCTACTCATATTGAAAGAATGCAGGAAAATATCAATGTCTTTGATTTTGAATTAACAGAAGAAGACATGAATTCTATTAAAACATTAGATACTAGTAATAGCTTATTCTTCTCTCATAATGATCCTAATATGGTTGAATGGTTTGACAAGATTGTGAAAGAAAGAAGAGTAAATGAAGATTAGATAAAAAGACTTCAATTGAAGTCTTTTTTAACGGATGTTATGTTTTGATATCATCTTTTGAATGATTACAGGTATAAAGAATTCTATCACAAATGCGGAAGCATAGAATAATGCAATATGAATTATTGTGATAGGCATGATTAATGGAATAATCATCATCTTTATTGTGAAAATCATAATCACTTCTAGAAGAATCCATACAAATGTACCTAATATTAATGCGTTTTTCAAGTATGTGCGATAGAAGCTGTGATCTATTCTCTTAGTTGTTAAACCCATGTTATAAAGATAGTCTCTTGTCTGTTTTTCTTCTCTTAAAATGAGATACTTAAGGTAAAAATAGAAACCATACAATAATATAAAGACAACTGCAATGAATTGTATTAGTACTTTCTTGTTGTTATTGATAAGAGAATTAATTGCATCATTATCTACAAATGCACCCTCTACCTTAAAACCTAATCTTTCTAATTCATTCTTTACCTGATTGATATTCTTAAGACTATCTACTCTTAATGTATAAGCATCTGGACGCCATGGTGTTTTCATGATGATATCATCTACATCATTCATAGTATAATTTTCAGGAAGAACATTTTCAATTTTTACATAACCTTTTTCACTATGAGGATCCTCTATATTATAAATAACAACACTTTCTTTGGCTTTAAAAGCTTCCATATATGGTGTAATACAGTCTCTAGGAATGTAAACATACGCATCTCCTGTGCCAACACTATTTGTGCTTATAGCTGTTCCTGATTTTAAAATTCCTCGTACAGGCAGGGTCATATAAACAAGTTTTACACAAGGTGTGTTGATATCGATCCACTCATCACCATCAGTTGATGTTCCTATTTGAGAAATACCAGAAGCATTATAGACAGGTATTGGAACCCATAATCCTATTTTTAGCTTCTTGATATTAATATCCTCTAGTCTAAGGTTATTTTCTTCTAAGAAAGCTTCCATTTTTTCATTGCTTAAATAGACACCTTTATTATCAGCATGTTTAATAGTGATGTTTGTATAATCATCCCTGCTATCATAAGTTTGAAGCATAAAGATAGATGAACTACCATTAATATGACTATCAGATAATGATATTTGATCATAGTTATTTTCTGTTGCACCATTCATATCATCCGTCCATTCTGAGAAGGTGCTATAGTGAACATCATATCTCCATGTGAGACGTTCTATGTGACTGACACTTTTGATTTTATTGTAATCCTGTTGACTCAGAGGTGTTTCTCCAGAATAGTATGTATAATAATCATTCTTATATTTTTCTTTGTAGACAACAAGGTCTCTAGAAGCAACAGAATTAATTTTGTCTTCATAAGAAGCACTATATGTTCCATAAATATTATAACTATAAGCACATATAATCATTGTGAAAGCAATAAGTACATTCATTACTGTTCTGAAAGTACGATGCGAGAAACGAATATCCATGTTTTTATCTTTTAGGATAGGTGCTTTTATTAGATTCTTCTCTTTAGATATATCTCTATCTATGATTAATGCACCCTCCACTTTATAAAGCGTATCAGCTGCTTGAATCATTCTACTATCATGTGATGCACTAATTACATAATGTCCTTTATCGGCATATTCCTTGAGAATATGAATCATTGTCTGTGCATAACCTGCATCAAGCGCAGCAGTAGGTTCATCTAAGATGAGTATTTCAGGCTGTCTTATTAAGGCTAAATAAACAGCAGCACGTGTTTTTTCTCCTCCAGATAAGCTTTTAGGATACTTATTTTCAAGAGGTTTTATACCTAATTGTTCTTCATAATCAGGAATTCTTTTACATCCTAATTTTTCTAGCTGTTTAATATGACTGCCAATAGTCATTCCTTCTATAAATAAAGGGATCTGATGAACATTTGCGAGATGATTATAAATAAACTTTTGTTTATTTTCTTCATCAAGAGTATCTATTCTTTCACCTTCATAAAGATAAATACAGTCATAAGCAAATTGGAAGGCTTTAAGAAATGTGGATTTTCCTGATCCGCTTCTTCCTTTGATAACAGTTAAATGTCCACATTCAGCGCAGAATGAAGCATCTTTAAATAGAGTCTTTTTTCCAAAAGACACATTAAGTTGTTTAATTTCAAGCATATTAAACCACCTCATTTCTTAGTTCTGTAACAATATCAATCTTTTTGATAAATCTAGATTGCGTAATCACTCTTTCTAAAAGAAGTGCAATTATAAATACAAAAGTAGATATAAGAGGTGCTACAAGTGAGGATATACCTGTTAAAAGCAACATGATAATAGATATAATTGTACTAATTACTAAAACAGCACAAAGCCCAATAATGCTTTCAGTCAGAGATATATGAATCAAATCTTTTTCTCTTAAGCCAGATATTCTTAATAAAACAAGTTCGCTCTTTCTTTGCATTAATAAATGTGATTCAAGAACAATATCAATAATTATAGCTACAAGAATAATAATACCTGCAAATGTAAACATCAACATTTGATAATAGTTGTTTAAGCTATTCATCGATTCTCTATCTGTAAATGAATCATTGATTGTATAACCACTGCTTTCATAGTCTTTAAGAGCTGTTTCTAATTTATCGTATGTATCATAGCAGATTACGTATCCTATATATTGTTTATCTTTACTGTTCTTTTCATAAATGGATTTCATTAATGAATAAGGCATGTAGATATATCTTTGACTTTTTACTACATAATGGACTTTTTTAGAATTTTTAAATACACCATTCATATCAAAACTATGTTCAGTTTGATGCATTCCTTCTCTATCTTTAATTGTTATATCAAGGTCTATTTTGTTGTTCTTGGATTTCTGATTGAGAATATAGAAGGTAGATTCATCCATATAGATACCATTTTGTTTTTCCTGTATAGGTCTATCTATATACTTGGATAAATCATCTTCTTTGAAATAAGGCACAATATAAACTTCTTCACCATTTATATTCGTACACATCTTATATAAAGGATATGCATTCTTATCATTTAATGTAATCAGTTTACTATAATCCTGATCTACATAAGAATGTTCATCTTTTGTGATAATGGCTTTGTTTTCTAATTGTCCTACTAGCATCTGCATTGCCTGCTTTTTAGAGTTATGAATAATTCCAGTCATAACCTGACATGAAACAAGACTTAAAACAAAAACCATCAATAAAAGAACATACATGAATCTATAATGTTTCATATATATTTTAACATATTCAATACAGAAATCTTGATTAATAGAAGGGGCTGTCCCTTCACCACTTTGATCTTCTGAAAGCAAAAAATCAGAAGATGAAAGCCTACCATCTTCAATCATATAAGTAATATCAGCATATTCTATTGCACATTCAGAATGTGATGCCATAACAATAGTCATATCATGACTCAGCTCTTTTAGTATTTCATAAATCTGTATTTCATTGTCATGGTCTAAAGAAGCAGTTGGTTCATCAAGAACAAGAACTTGTGGATGACTAATAAGGGCACACGCAATAGAAAGTCTTTGTCTCTCACCAAGAGAAAGTGTCATAACATTCTGTGATGGAGAGACATCTAAATGCATCCTATCAAGGCATTCATTGATATCATCATCAGTTAGAACTTTATTATGAATAGACGCAAAATATTGAAGTGTACCTGTCACATCAAGATGAGGAAGAAGACTACTTTCTTGTAAAACATAACTTATACGACTTCTTCTATATTCATCTCTCATCTTTCCTTCTATGAGTTTTCCATCATAGAAATATTTATAATTACTTTTATTATCCATAAGAGCAATACAGTAAAGAAGAGCTGTTTTTCCTGAACCACTTGTACCTCTAAGAAGAGTGACAGAGTGAGCAGGAATACTGATTGTTGCATGATCTAGAATGATTCTATCATAGGTGATGGTTACATCTTTGAGTTCAATCATATTATTATTCCTTTCTAAATATGACTTCCAGTGGAACTAGAAGTCATAATTTTTAATAATCCTATATATAATAATAGCAATTTATAAAAAATGTATACCCTTACATTGAAATCATAAAAAAAGACCTATGAAGGTCTTATAAAATAATCGCAATAATTAATTCAATTACTGTAAACACAATAAATGCGATTGTCCATCCTTTCTTGCTTTTTTTAGATGAAAACTTATCCATCTGAACAGGTACAATAAATAGAAGGGTAATAAGAATAATACCCGGAAAACGGATGCTTATACTTAAGAATCTTGTACAATACATCAATATAATTAAAAACAAATTAATGCATGTGGATGGTAAATTTTTTATATACTTCTCTTTCATAATTTCCCCCTTAGTGAATTAGTTAAAACTAACTACAGTATATACTTTATGGGAGAAAATACAATACTATATTATAAGAAATACTAAAAGGGCAGTTAACTGCCCTTAAGTCTTCCAACCTTATGAATGCATAGTGTAGTAATAAATTCTTCTAGTAGAATACTGAAGAACCATAATAAGCATGCATAGAGAATAATAGGTATATGCATCATGAAAGTCATAAATATACTTATGATTAGTAGTATGATTAAATAGAATACGTAGTAGTAAACATAATCGTATCGTGCAAGAGATTCTAACTCTTTAATACTTAATCCATTCTCATACAGGAAGAAGTATTCATCTTTATTAGAATCAATCGTCTTTTGACGATGATAGATTAGAATAATCAACATGATAATAAATATTGCACATATTAACATCAGTAGACTATTCATCATTCTAGAATTAATCTGAGTGAGGTGATCAAGATTCACATTAGAATATACTGTTAAGTGAGGATCTATATCATTGATTTGTGAAAGAATACTAGATATATATTGTGCATCATCCACACTCACAAGTAACATCCTTGTATCATCAATCTCAAAGTATTTCCTATATATAACTTCAGGAAGATAGAGTACATCATCTCCTTGAGAAGAAATAGTATTCTTCTTGTTTATGTAGGATGAAACATGAAAAGTATGATTATTGATGGTGATGTCTTTACCTAAATTCTTGATTGTACGAGATGCTTTGATTGTATCGCCAGTATAAGATTGTACGATTAAATCATCAGTCACTGTTTCATAGAATGGAGTGATATGAATATGTTCTATTTCATTGAGGTCTCTTCTTATATCCATTCTAATGGGCTCAGTAATAGAATCATAAGCATACTTACTGTTATTTCCATAATAGAGGCGTACATCTAATAGTTTCTCTTGTATCGCATTGATCTCATGTGAATAGTATGTACGATATCCTAATATACCTATAGTCATAGAAAGAATCAAACCAAAAAGTATATATAGGATTTTAGAAGAACGTATAAGATGTTTTTTGTAATAAGATAAATAGTTTTGTGGTTTTCTAGTAATAGAAGTGGTTTCTAGTTCTTCTATTGAACTCTTTGTGATACGTACTATTTTATGATTCTGAATCTCATAGAGATCATCTGCATAATCAAGAATACGTTTATCATGAGTTGCGATAAGAACGCATACTGGATGTGTATGAATATAATCACTCAGTAGTTCTATTAATAACTTGCAGTTAATAGAATCTAGAGAAGCAGTAGGTTCATCTAAAAGAAGGAGATAAGGGTCTTTCATTAATGCAAAGGCGATAGCTGCACGTTGTCTTTCTCCTCCTGATACATGATCAGGTGTCTGATTGAGTAGATGTTCTATCTTCATGGAACATAGAATATCATTCATTCTAGTTTCGTTATATTCCTGTCCAGAGAGTAGGAATGCGAATTCCATATTCTCTTTAATGGTCATGTTATTGAATAATGTACTTTCTTGATGTACATAACCGATCTTTTCTTTCCTTGTAGTAAGAGGGTCATCAATAGAATGACCCTCCATTAAATAATCACAGGCTAAAGGGGCTACAAGTCCTAATTGATTCAATAAGGTTGTTTTGCCTGTACCACTTTTTCCTTTGATCATAGTAATGCTGTTGTTAGATAAGGTGATGCTGGCATCATCAAAGATCACTCTATCAAATGTGATAGAAAGATGTTTAATATCAATCATGATCCGTGCTCTTTACCATTGTTTTATTTGTAATATAGAAGACTAATGTAGTCACAACAGCACTTACTAAACCTATAATCATCTTGATTGAATTACTTACTAACGCAAACTCACTCGATGAGAATAGTCTTAAACAGAAGGAAAGAAGAACAGCTATAAACAGGAATGTAGACATAAACTGTATATCAACCATATGAATGGATTGAATCTGTTTCTCATTTAAATCAAGTTCTCGATATCGTATATATTCTCTTGATTTATTATAGAGGATTAAGAAAACAACATAGGCAATAAGACCAACAACAGTATAGATGAGAATCATAGTCTTAGTATTCTTAGAATCCTTTTGACGCATCTTTGCTGTTTGTTTGTAATCATCACTCTCTATATAAGTAACGATGTTTGGAGATATCTTATTGAGCCCATTTCTCACCTGATCTACATAACTTGCATTTTTACACTCTACTGCATAAGTTGCAGGAACATAATTAACAATATGTTCATTTAGATCTTCATATAAACTAATTGAAACATTAGTTGTACGATATTTATTTATAATAGAGTTCGCAAAGTCATTGTTTAAATAGACTTTTAATGCGTTATTTCCTGAAAAATCATCTTGATCTTCATTTGATTTGATGACACCATAGATTTTAATAGATACTCTTTTCTTCTGATAAACAGGATGTCGTTCAATTACATCATAAGATTTTTTCTGTAATCCATTTTGATCACCATATCGTATAGTGCCATTATATTCAGTAGAACATACAGGTACACCTATATCCATTTTCATAGTTACAGGAAAATCTGAATCAGTCAATTCTAACGTTTTCATAAGACCTTCGCTTATATAATTTTTGTTTTTATTACCAAACTGACCCTTTATATAACTTGATACAAAAACGTTGTCATCAGTAGAATATTCTCTTCCCTTGACTGACATATATGCAATTAAATTATCATCCTCATCATTTCTTGTATCATAATTACGAGTTGGGAACTGATAATAGCTTGTTATGCTTTTAACTCCTTTGATCGATTGAATAGATTGGATTTCTTGAGGAGTCATAGAATATCCTTGATCATATTCCATGAACTTATAACCAGAAGGTAATTCATTTCTTGTAATGTATTCTTTTCCTGTATAGATAATTTTACTAGTTAAGTTATCCATCATAGATGCTGTATTCTTGTTTGTCATATATAACTCAATACCAGAATATAAAGTCATATTGATAATAACTAAGCATAGTAAAGCATATAAGAGAATGCTGAACTTTTCTTTTTTGCTTTTTACATGTGCAATTCTTTTAGGAGTAAATTCATGAGTCACTGAAAGTGGTTCGCCATTAATTTCTTTATCTTTGATACGAGTAAATTGAAGATTCTCAATTAAATACTTGATATCTAAATAATCATCAAATTCTTCATCATGAATAGTGAGAATAATAACACGATCATGACTATATTCTTTTAATAACTTCATGATTGAATGCTTATCTTCATAGTCTACAGAAGATAAAGGTTCATCTAATATAATACAAGGACTATTAGAATAGACACTTAAGGCTATCATTATTCTTTTCTTTTCACCTAAGGAACAAGAATCATATTTCTGTGATAAGCTGGCTTTAATGTTTAAACTGTTGAATAGTTCATCTATTGTATTTTGATCATGTTCTCTATTGTATATAGGTTCTATTAATTCAAATTGTTGCGCAATGGTAAGGTCTCTTTTTAATAATGCATCCTGATTTCCATAGAATATAGAAGCTGCATCATTTACCATAGAGTTTACATGAATCTGTTTAGAGATAATTTTTAAGAAGGTGGTTTTGCCGCAGCCACTCTCACCTGCAATACCTATAATACCAATAGAAGGAGCCTTGAAATTGGCTCCTTCAAAAAGAACTTTATTAGTTTTGTAAGTAAAATTTAGTAGTTCTATCATTTAGTCTTCACCGTCCAGTTCCCTGATCTTTTTTCGCCTCCAACTGTTGCAGTTGCATATGCACTACAATAATATGTAGAAACTTTAGTTACATAAGTATTAAATTTTTTTCCTAAGGGGTATTTATATCTCCATTCAACATCTCCTCCAGATACTTTTTTTGTTGAAGAATTATAAGTGACATTAAGTGTGGATATTGCCCATGTAAAAGAATCGTTTCTAATTACATAGCCCCCAGATTTAGTGGCTGCAAAAACAGTAGAAGGAAAAACTAGAGCAGCAAAAGTGAATAAAATGAGTAGTTTCTTTTTCATATGAAATATTCCTTTCTAAAGTAAAGATTAAAATTATGCAAAAATTATGTGATTTGATATGACAGCGCTTTCACTATTTATACTATACATAAAAATATGCTTGCTGTAAATACTATGATATTATTTTGCATAAATATCTAAAGTGAAAAGTTAAATTCCACTTTAAGCAGGTCAAAGTTGTGTTTAGTCTTTCATTTCCCATAGGCAAGTTCCGTTTCAGTGGATAATATCTGTTCTAGAAGATACTGTGTGAT
>OHRN01000384.1_pt1 | contig 20071 bp, 21 predicted proteins | sample 1578431 | NCBI WGS metagenome assembly OHRN01 (sample SAMEA3879507, study PRJEB24766) | human gut metagenome | biome: human-associated habitat; feature: feces | place: USA | collected 1985/1987 | reverse complement strand
TTTCAGTTTGCAGAGCTGACAATCTATCATTTTATCAAAGTAAGATAATTACAATCAATAACGCCGGTGCGGGATTTTGATATCCAGTACCGGCGTTATTGATTCCACAGGGGCTTGGGGGTGTAGCCACCAAATATATTATTAATTTTCTTCTTCGGTAAGTTTGTTAAGGATCCACTCCCGATTGATAACAATGTCCTCATCATCTCGAAGATCCTTGAAATCATCGCAGTGTGAAGAAGCAAATTCATACATATTGTCAATGTCAACTGCACCAGTGATCTCACCCTTATTAATGATTACAAGAATATTAGTTCCATCGTCATCGACAGCAAAGCGCAGTTCATCAAATTCTTTATCAGGATCATTTTTGAGAATAGAATCTGTCGCAAGCAATTTAACAAGTTCCATTATCCTGTCATCCTTACCAGCATCAAAGATCTGGATCTTTTCAACGAGCTGATTTGCTGATGTCACAATCCGGTTTAAGTACTTTTCGGTATGAAAATCAGCCAAAGCATTTTTTTCATAAAATATTTCATATGTTTTCTCTACTTCTGATTCAGGAACCAGATAAATCATGACAAGATCTTCCATCTGGTGATAGAGTATAGGGTAGTTTAAACGGAAGGTCTCTCCACAGTTCGGGCAGGTATAAAGGAAAATAGACTGATTAAGTACCTTCTCTTTCATTGCAGGATCCAGTACAGTATTAATGCTGTCCCAGACTTCAAAATCTCCATCATGATGACAGGAAGGGCAGGTTATCTTTTCCATATGATGTTTTGACATAAATAATCCCCCTTTCAGTGAGATAAATCTATATTTTTCTATTGTAGAATAAGCGTATCCTTATATTATTTTGCCAGGAAATTACTCTGTATCTCCATCGGCATATGATAAGCTTGGCCTCGTTTTGTCAGGCTGTATAGTTTAAAGCTCATGAGTTCTGGAGTCGCATTCAAAGAACTGCAGAGTCCAAAATAATCCAGGTCCTCGTTCTGAACCATATCTTCGATTTCCTCATCATCAATCAGCAGATCGGCAGCAAACAGATTGGCCTGGTATTCTGTATTATCCGTCATATTGTAGAGTGTATCATCTTGCATCGGAGCCATTTTCAGCTGGGAACGATGCAGGATGATATGCCCTAATTCATGGGCGGCAACGATCATCTTTTCTTCTTCTGAAAGGAAACTGCTGATCATGACATAGATTGTCTTGCAGCTCATAAAACAATACCCTTTCAGTGTCTTATATCTGGAAGTTTCCCCGACAACAATGTTCATCTGATCCATGATCTCAAATGGATCTCGGGTTCCATATTTCTTGATTAATTTCTTTGTTTCTGTATATATGTAAGTGTTTCTCAAATAAATCACCTCAAAAGTAAAAAATAAAAGGGCAGAAATATCCTTGTAACTATAAGGTAACAGATTAGGTGTACAATAATCCCGCCTTCTATTATTTTTCCTCTTGGTTTTTCAGATATTTTTTCGGTGTAAATTTCTTTGCACGTCTTTTGGAATCCAGATAAAGGCTCTGAATCTCATCCATAAAAGCTATTTTATCTTCGTCTGTCAGTGATCCACCGGCAAACATAGCTGCAGCCTGTTCCAGGATCTGCTGAGCCTGTCTGGCACCACGGTTACCAAACTGTTCGGATGCTTCTGTGATAAAAGCTTCATTCTCACTCATGAGATAAGAAACGTCACACTGTAATGCATCTGCCAGTTTCTGATACAGAACATTTTGTTTTGGAAAACGTCCTTCTACTTCCCAGGATCGAATGGTCCTATATGAAACACCAACCATACTGGCCAGTTCCTGCTGACTCATCTTTTTTTCTTTTCTTAATGATCTTACTTTTTCACCGAATGTCATAAACATACCTCTTTCTAAGCCTTGTCTTATAAGTTTCATTAGCCGCTTCAAGGCAAAACGGGAAATGTGTCTCCTAAAAAATAAAAATTAATCTTGACAAAGGGAAATATCTCTCCTATAATGTGAATCACAGATAAGGGAAACATCTTTCCTATAAGATACACAATATTTCCTCTTTTGTCAATGGATATGTGAAATGAATTTCCTGTAATTCAATGAAAACAGGAAGGATAGACAATCATTGATAGTCAAAATGGGATACATGTTACAAAAAGAGGAAAGACGTATGGGAGGTGACAATGTGAGTCAGGATCAGACTTCTATTATCTGTATTGATCTGAAGTCCTTTTATGCTTCTGTAGAATGCGTAGAACGTGGGCTGAATCCATTTAAAACAAACCTGGTGGTTGCAGATCCTACCAGATCAAAGTCAACAATCTGCCTGGCAATCACTCCGGCCATGAAGGCGCTTGGCATCAAGAACCGGTGCCGGATCCATGAGATACCGGATTGTGTAAAGTACATCACAGCCATGCCAAGGATGCAGCTGTATATGGATTATTCCGCAAAGATCTATGGAATCTATCTGCGGTACGTCTCAAAAGAAGATATCCATGTGTACAGTGTCGATGAATGTTTTATTGATGTGACAAACTATCTGCAGCTTTATCATCTCACTGCAAAAGAAATGGCGGTAAAGCTTATGCAGGCAGTCATGGAGGAAACTGGCATCACTGCAACTGCAGGTGTGGGAACCAATCTGTATCTTGCTAAGATCGCAATGGATATCGTAGCAAAGCATGTGGATGACCATATTGGAATCCTGGATGAATTCTCTTACAGAGAGCAGCTATGGGATCATAAACCATTAAGTGACTTCTGGAGGATTGGATCCCGGACTGAAAAAAAACTGGCCGGTTACGGGATTCATACGATGGGCGATATCGCAATGGCTTCTTTAAGATCCGAAGACTGGCTGTATAAGATGTTTGGGATTGATGCAGAGCTGTTGATCGATCATGCATGGGGTTATGAAACATGCCGGATGAGTGACATCAAGAACTATCATTCGGAGGAACACAGCCTTTCAAATGGTCAGGTGCTGATGCGAAATTATTCTTTTGAAGAAGCACTTGTAATCGTAAGGGAAATGACAGACAACCTGGCCCTGGATCTGTTTGAAAAAGGACTGGTGACAAGCTCTCTCACCTTATGGATCGCATATGACCACAGGTATGAGCATGAGGCATCCAAAGGAACCGTAAAACTCGAAAGAGGAAGTAACAGTTCAAAAAAAATCATGGATGCAGTGGAAGATTTATATCTCAGGATTGCGGACAGATATACCGGAATTCGAAGAATCGAGGTGTGTGCGAACAGGGTTGCTCCTGAAAATTATGTGCAGTACAGCCTGTTTGATGATCCAAAACAGACCGATAAAGAACGGCATTTACAGGAAGCAGTATTGAATGTAAAGCAGCGTTATGGAAAGAATGCGATCATGCGTGGATCTAATCTGCTAGAGTGTTCTACTTATCGAGAACGCAATGAACAAATAGGTGGTCACCGTGCTTAGAGGAGGTGTAAAAAGTGTTGGCAAGTGCATATCAACCGTATTTATATTTATCAAGACCGGTTTCCAGGAGACATCCCATGGATGTAGGACGCAGGGCAAAACAGTTTGCTCCATTTGCGGCACTTCGTGGACTGGATGAAACGATCCGGCAACAGGAAATCATTTACGAATCGAAAAGAGATTTATCCGAAGAAAAGAAAAATGAGCTGGATATGAAATTAAGAATCCTGGCATATGGAATGAAGATACAGGCAACTTATTTTCAAAAGTCCTGGAAGGATCCATCAGTTGGCCAGTACCATACATTATCTGGAACCGTAGAATTTTTTGATCCATCAGTCCACTTACGGATTGATGATACCGAGATTCAGATCCAGGACATCTGTGATCTGACTGGTGATGTATTTGAAACTATTGAAATATCATGTTAATTAATCACAGCGGAATTTTTTATACCGGAAAGAGTGAGTGGTAGCTGGTGGAAGGATAAAAAAGGATGCACAGATCGACAAAGCAGATCTGATCAGAATAGAAATCGTGCTGTTCGTGCAGCTTTGGCACTTACGGAATGGATGGCATGATGCTCATAAGGCGGATTTGATTTCCCTTTGGTCCGTTGAGTAATAAATGGAGAAATATCTTATTGCTTAAAGGAGGAAGCCTATATGGGATCAGGTGCTATTAAATGGCATGTACACTGCTCTGTATGCGGAGCATTTATTGAAAAGAGCGCACAAAGCGATTCAGAAGTGGAGTGCAAAAAATGTCGCAGTACATTGGAGATATTTGTAAAGGATGATATGGTGTCGGTTCGTCCGATCCACATCAGAGATGAACAATTAAAGTCCAGGATGCGGACGTATTCCCGAAAGATGATGAATCAGGGATCATAACAGAATAGAATGAGCTGTCTGTAGTAAGCGTTGGATTTGGCAGAAACCATCAAGAACGCACCAGACAGCAAGAGTTTGTCAAGGAGCTGAACCTGACTGGAATCACTAAGAGCCCGGCAAAACATTTACGGATACACTGCAAGATCAGAAGTATTTTCTGGTTTTGGAGATTGTTGAAGTATTTGTTTTGTCGGGCTTTTTTGACGTATTTCGAAAAATTTTTAAATTTTTTGTCGTACCCCACTGTAAAACAGGCTCTCAGCGTTTCGTTATATAGAGGTTGAATTCTCTTCTGCAAAAATAATTGCAGAGAGAGATTTTGATAATATGACACAAAGGAGGAAGCAAAGATGACTGAAATCGAATACCAGGAATTTGTAAGGCGTTGTCCTTACGATGCTATGGGCGATTATTCCATGTTTCGCAAAGAGCAAACAGAGAATGAATCAGAAGATGCACATAGCAACTGAATAAGCCAGGCAATCTGGCAAACTTAATCTAAACGCAGATACATGCGTTACAAAGGAGTCGCGGACTCCCGTTCAAAAAAAACGGGTGAGTTCGTGACCTCTTGTACTGCAGTTCTTTATGTCTGTGCAGAAATTTCATAAAAGATGGAATGGACCACCCGGAGCCGAAAGGCAGAAAGGTGGTCTTTATGTTGACATTAAAAGAACTGAAAAAAATCGTGAAAGTTGCTGATGTGGAGAAGAGAATCCCAAGCGTGAAATCCTTGAAGGAACACAAAGTTGTAGTAAAGGAAATGATCAATGCAGATACAACAATCTCTGTTTATGATCACGGATATGTACTTTATACAGCAGGAAATCAATCAACCGTATTTCCACTTCATAGTTGTGATGACTATGAATATGTGAGTGTAACTGGCGATAACAAGGAATTCAATAAAGAGTTCTTTGATAATGAAAACTGGTATATCCGTCTGCTGATGGAGGCTGAAGACCGTATGGCATACAGCCAGAGCAAAATCAGCACCAATCATGGTGTATTTTCTAACAGCGATGTTACAGATGATGCGGAGATTATGAGAGGATCTTCAAAAGATTTTGTTGACGATGTTATCGACAGAGAAATTCTGCATGCGCTGATCAAGGAATTGACAGAGAGGCAAAAGATGGTACTCAATCTGGTTTATTTTGAGGAAATGCGTCAGCAGGATGTTGCGGATTATCTGGGAATCAAACAGCAGAGTGTAAATGACCTCCTGAACAGGGCATTAAAAACGATGAAAAAAAAGGCGGAAAACGAAGAATTTTAAAAAAATTTCAAAAAAATTGAATTAGACCACTGTAAAACAGGCTCTGAGCGTTTCGTTATATGAAGGGTTTGCATAGAACACCTTCATGTACCTTGAAAAATGAATAGCCTGCCCGGAGTGATATTTGGTTTGAACATGCATAGAGCGAAAAGCTGCGTGTCTGCCAGAAGAAAACGTATCAGAGATGGAAACTGATATAGGAACGGATCCGGGAAAGAAAACAGGAAAACGCTTAAATTTTAAATCAAAATAAAATGTCTGAATCTGAAAAGAGGATGACAGTAGAAATCATGTGGCGGTATTTGTGACAAACAGGTACCGCCATATATTTGTGCTGTTATCTCAGCTTGTGCTGACTGTCCCAAATAGCGCAAATTTCAGGAAAGGAGGCGATCATCTTCGTATAAAAGATAATACGCAGACACGAACAGATAACCATACACAAAAGAATCAGAAAGGAAGGATTTAAGAGAATGAACGTGAAAAAGAAAGCACGCAGGGTGATGTCCGGTTTACTGACTGCAGTAACGGTTCTATCGACGGTACTCTCTCCCGCTGTTGCCTATGCTTCTGATGATGCTGGATCTGTAAAAAAGATTCCGTATTATGAGGAGATCAAGGATCAGTTGGATGAAGATGAAGTGGTAACTGCAAAGGATTATGAGATCAAGGTTGGAGACAATTTCGATGTAAAGAGTGATTATACCGGTCTTACGATCCAGGATGGCAGCAAAGTAAAAGTTACATTTCAGGAAGCAAAAGATACGGATGGAAATGACTTTTCTACCGATTATGCCAATTCCTATAAGGCAGTCTATTATGTAGAACCACAGACAACGGATCACCCAACCTACCAGATCAATCGAAAGATCGTGGTAAAAGAAGCGGATCAACAGAAAGATTCGCAGTCAGAAAGTTCTTCTGATCAGGATGCTGGTTCTTCCGATAAGACAGAAACAGAGGATTCTGAGGCTGACTCGTCTACAGAGGAAACTGGTGCTGCTGAAACGGAGAGCAAAACAGAACTGACAGAAAAAGAATTTGATGCAGAGATCGAAGCAACGGAGGATCAGGAGACCGTTGATCCGGAAACAGGGATCACACTCTCAGAGGTTATGCAGGAAGCTGTTGACCAGGAAGTTGCTCTTGCAGATCTTGAAGCAGGCGAAAGTATTACTTTTGATATGCCAATGATGCTTGCTTCCGGTGAAACAGGAACAAAATCAGTCACAGTTACAGCCGGCTCCTGGTACTATTACGCAGACTATGGATTAGGTTCTTATCTGACTTGTCCATATTATGTGAAATGGGGAAGCATCAATGCGACAGCATACTGTGTTGAACCATCGAAAAAAGGACCGGGAAATGGAACTTATACGATCCAGAAACTTGCCGATGGAAAGACACTTGCAAAGGTCTGCTATTACGGAACAAAAGCAAGTGATGAGAATGGTTTCTTCGATGAGAAACATCCGGATTTTCCGGCAGGAAAGAGATTCATCATTACCCATCTTGCAGCAGCTTATGCAAATGGATCAAGTGACTGGGCATCCGGAACTAATGCAACAGGAAAGAACCTGGCAATGGAGCTTTACAATTATTGTGTAAATATGCCGGACATTCCGTCTGTAGATATGAGCTTTTCCGAATCTAATGTAAAGGCTTATGTGGAAGGAAACAGCCAGCGAACAAGTGTGATCACATTCAAAGCGGATAAACTGCAGACGATCACTTTCAAGCTGCCGAAAGGTGTAAAACTTGTAAATGTGACAACCGGAAAAACAAGTGCTGCAGGGGCTAATGTGGAGATTTCCGGTGGTACAAAGTTCTATCTGACAGCACCACTTGATCAGGCAGAAAATGTCAGTGCTACTTTCTCTTCTAAGATGAAAGGAAGTATTGATAAGGAATATTCAGCCTATAAGATCACAACAGGATTTGGAACACAGGACCTGGCTCTTGTTTTCGGTGAAGGTGTCGGAAATGAGAAATATGTGGATTTTAAAGTAACCTGGACAAAAGAATGCAAAGTATCCATTGTAAAGAAAGATCAGGATACAGGCAATGCACTGGCTGGTGCAGTGTACGGGATCTATTCCGATGCTGCATGTACAAAGCTGATCGCAGAGATGCCTGCAACAGATCAGAATGGTGCTTCACAGCTCACAATGGAGAAGACACAGGAAGTTGTTTATCTGAAAGAAATCTCTGTTCCGACAGGATATCAGATCGATACAAAGTCTTATAATGTAACTCTTGCTATCGGAAAGACAACGACTAAAAACGTAACAGACAAACGTGTAAATGCAAAGATCAATATTGCAAAACAGGATGCTGAGACAGGGAATGCAGCACAGGGTGATGCAACACTGGAAGGTGCGGTATATGGTCTTTATGCAAGGGAAGACATTGTTCATCCGGATGGAAGAACCGGAACAATCCATAAGAAAGACAGCCTGATCACATCCCTGACAACAGATAAGAATGGCGAAGATTCTGTATCGGATCTTTATCTCGGAAAGTATTATCTGAAAGAGCTTAGTGCTCCGGTTGGATACGTACTGGATCCGACAGAACATGATGTGGACTGTACTTACGAAGGTGCTACTGTTCCGACAGTAGAAAGAACTTCTGTATGTAAAGAAACTGTCATCAAACAGCCATTTCAGATCATCAAGGCAGCAAACAACGGAAAGACCGATGCAGATCTTCTGCAGGGAGTTGGTTTTTCAGCATGGCTTGTCAGTGATCTGAAAGTAAAAGCAGATGGAAGTTATAATTTTGACTCAGCCAGACCAGTTGTACTGACTGCAGATGGTCAGACAGAAATGTTTACCGATGAAAAAGGATATGCAAGATCGATTCCGCTTCCATATGGAACTTATGTGGTAAGAGAAACCACAAGCAAACACAACTATGCACCGGTTGATGATTTTGTAGTGAAGATCACAGAGAATTATCCAGATACACCGCAGACATGGCGAGTGCTTCTGGATAAAGAATTCAAAGCAAAATTAAAGATCATCAAAAAGGATGCAGAAACACAGAAATCAGTACTCCTGGCTAATACTGAGTTTAAGGTATACGACCTGGATAATCAGAAATATGTGGAACAGACAACATCCTATCCGAAGCCAACGGTACACAAATCCTATTTCACAAATGAGGAAGGATACCTGGTACTGCCAAAGAATCTGAAACCTGGTAACTACAGGATTGAGGAAGTGACGGCACCCGATGGGTACACAATATCCAAAAACTATGTGACAGTTGCAGTTGATACAGATACTGCTTATCTGACCGATCCTGTCACAGGAGATGCAGTCATTGATGTGGAATATACCAATGCCCCGGTCAAAGGTCAGTTAAAGATCTATAAACAGGGTGAAGTGTTAAAGGGATTTGATAAGGACTTCCAGTATGAAATGGCTGGACTTGCAGGTGCTGAATTTGAAGTCTATGCGGCAGAGGATATCTATACTGCCGATCATCAGGTAGATGCAGATGGACAGAGAACTCTGTATTTTGCAAAGGATGCACTGGTAGCAACCGTCACAACGGATGCAGATGGTTATGCAACCGTAAAGAATCTTCCACTTGGCAGGTACTATGTTAAAGAGAAGAATGCACCGGACACTTATGTGTTAAATACCGTGCCGGAAAATGTCAAATTTGCTTATGCGGATCAGGATACTGCAGTGATCGAGAAAGAAATCTCTGTCACAGATGAACGACAGAAAGTGTCGATTACTGTCGAAAAACAGGATACTGAGACAGGCAATACAGTAGCCGGAGCAGTGTTCGGTATTTACAATGCAAAAGACATTCAGACGAAAGATGGAAAAGTGATCGTCAAAGCAGATACTCTTTTACAGGAAATGACTTCTGATGAAAAAGGTCAGGCAGCATGTACACTGGATCTTCCACTTGGAAGCTATTATGTAAAAGAACTGAAAGCACCAGATGGATTCGTATCTTCGGATGAAGTACTGAGATTTGATGCTTCTTATCAGGGGCAGGATGTACAGACAGTAACATTAAAATCCGTAAAGAAGAACCAGCCGACAACTGTTGAGATCACAAAATCAGATGCAACAACCGGTGTAGAACTGGATGGAGCTTATCTGAAAGTAACGGATAAAGATGGAAATGTAGTAGATAGCTGGACATCTTCCAAAGATGCACCGCATGTGATCAAATATCTGAAAGTGGGTGAGACTTATACCCTACATGAAGAGTTTGCACCGCATGGTTATCTGGTAGCCAATGATGTGACATTCACAGTCAAAGATACCGGAGAGGTTCAGAAAGTGGAAATGAAGGACGAGGTACCGGTTGGTGAACTGATCATCAACAAAAAGGGAGAATTCCTGGATTCTGTTACACTGGCCGATAAGGTCAAAGGTGTGGTGGAACACATTTTCAACTATGTAACCGGAAAACTGACAGATGTTACGTTTGAAGTCTATGCTGAGGAAGACATCAAGGCTGCAGATGGCGTCAGTGACGATTACTATAAAAAGGATGAACTGATCGCAACGATCAAGACAGATGAAACCGGTATTGCAAAACTGGAAAATCTTCCACTTGGTAAATACTATGTGAAAGAAACAGGAACTGCTTACGGTCATGTACTGGATGGTGAGATCCGTCATGTAGATCTGACTTACGTGGATCAGAATACACCAGTTGTAGTCTATGACAAAGACTGGCAGAACAACCGCCAGAGAGTAGAAGTCAATGTACTTAAGAAAGAAAAAGATTCTGACCGTACATTGGAAGGCGCTATCTTTGGATTATTTGCCAAAGAAGACATTAAGTCTGAGACAACAGGTAAAGTCCTGATTGAAGCCGATGAGATCATTGAACTGAAATCTACGGATGAAGAAGGAAAGATCACATTTGTTGCAGATCTTCCAATAGGAGCAACTTACTATGTAAAAGAGCTCTATGCACCGGACGGATTCGTAACCAACGATGAAGTAAAGGAATTTACCTTTGAGTATGCAGGTGAAGATCAGCCGACAGTCACTTATGATTTTACCTTTGATAATCAGCCAACCGTCGTTGAATTTACCAAATCCAGTCTGACAACCGGAAAAGAACTTCCAGGATGTAAGCTGAAAGTGGTAGATGCTGATGGAAATATCGTGGATGAATGGACTTCCGGTAAAGAAGCACATGTGATCCGTGAGCTGACTGTCGGAAAAGAATACACACTGGTTGAAACAAAACCTGCCGATGGTTATGTGACAGCTGAAAGCGTGAAGTTCACCATCAAAGATACTGCCGATGTGCAGAAAGTTGAGATGAAGGATGATGTGACGAAGGTGAAAATCTCCAAACAGGATATCGCCGGAAAAGAACTTCCGGGAGCGAAACTCACAATCCTTGATCAGGATGGAAAAGTTGTGGAAAGCTGGACCAGTACAGAGAAAGCACATTACATCGAAATGCTTCCGATTGGAAAATACACTCTCCGTGAAGAAACGGCACCGGATGGCTATCTGGTTGCAAAAGATGTGGAATTCGAAGTAAAGGATACCTGTGAAGTACAGCATGTAACTATGGTGGATGAGAAAAAACCGGCAGAAAAGACACCGGAAGGTGGAAAACCTGTCAGTGATTCACCAAAGACTGGGGATAACACCAATCTGTGGCTGTGGTTTATGCTTCTCGGCATTGGTGCGACTGGTACAGGAGCCCTTGCATTTATGAGAAAAAAGAAACACTAATTAAATAAGAATGAGCGTTCATGGAAACCGAAAGGAATCTGTGGACGCTTTTTTAGATGGGAGAAACCATGAGAAATATCATTATTTTTGTTGCTCTTCTGGGAGCAGCGGCAATATTTACAGTTTTGTATTGTCTCATTGCTGCCGGAAGTCAGGCAGAGAAAAAACTGACAGAAATCATGAGAAAAGAGGAAGAACAGAATGAAGACTAATAAAGATCTGATCATAGAACCAAATGCAGCTATTGAGGGAAGAAAGTACAGCGAAGAAAAGCCATGGTCCTGCAAGTACTGTTACTGGTGGGGAGGCAAAAAGAAAGGCTGTAGCTTGAAACAGTGCCACTATCTGCTTCCGGAAAAGAAAAAAGCAGTAAAAACAACACCATGTGGTGGCTGTCCGTATGGAAAACATGTTCCATGCATCGGATATTGTATTGCCCGTCTTCATTCTGAAATGAAAGGAAAGAAAGGACGTGGGTAATTGCAGGAAGAAGTAAATCAGAAAGTGATCAGCCTGAGCATCCAGGGAGTCAAGATCACTGCCAGTGTGCTAAAAGCAGCCCTTCGGAAGTTCCTGGAAATGGACAACCGGAGGAAACAGAAAGCAACGCAGGTGAAAATGGCTGAAAAGACCGGACGGGCTCAGGAGAAAGGAAGGGAAAAAGCCCGAAAAAAGATTGAAAAGAAAAAGCCACATGGAAAGCAGACCATCAAGCAGCTGAATGCACAGGGAGTACAGCTTTCCAACATAAAGATCACAGATGAAAATATCAAATCCTTTGACCGTGTGGCAAGAAAGTACGGGATTGATTACAGCCTGAAAAAAGAAGTCGGTGCTGATCCACCAAAATATCTGGTCTTCTTTAAGGCTAAAGATGTGGATGTGATGACAGCGGCTTTCCGGGAATATGCCGGAGTAGAACTGAAAAAGAAACAGGTGAAGAAACCATCTGTCAGAAAGAAACTGCAGAAATCTGTAGAAAGAAAAGCAAAACACCGCCAGCGTGTGAAGCAGAGACAAAAATCCAGAGGTCAGGAACGATGATCCGGGAAAAATTACAGAAGATCCAGGTCAAACGACTGGTGATCTTAAATCTCCCATATTTCTTTATCTTCTATGTAGCAGATAAAGGATCCTGGCTGTACCGGCATTGCCTGGGAGAAAGCATGGTCCAGAGACTTGGCGTGATGTTAGTCAATTTCCGACTGGCATTTTTAAGCTGGCTGCCAAGTATCGCTTTGCAGGATCTTACAGTAGGTGTTCTGGTTGCAGGTGCATTAAAACTGGTGGTCTACTATCGTTCTAAAAATGCAAAGAAGTTCCGACAAGGTGTGGAGTATGGATCTGCAAGATGGGGAAACAGAAAAGACATCGAACCCTTTATGGATCCGGTCTTTGAAAACAATGTCATCCTCACAGAAACGGAACGTCTGACCATGAACAGCCGGCCAAAAGCCCCAAAGTATGCCAGAAATAAGAATGTGATCGTCATCGGTGGTTCCGGATCCGGAAAGACAAGATTCTATGTAAAACCCAATCTTATGCAGATGACGGACCACGTATCCTATGTGGTCACCGATCCGAAAGGAACGATCATCGTTGAATGCGGGAAGATGCTGGTAAATGGAGGATACCGGATCAAGGTATTAAATACGATCAACTTTAAAAAGTCCATGCATTACAATCCGTTCCATTATATCCGGAGTGAAAAAGACATCTTAAAGCTGGTCAATACCATTATCGCAAATACCAAGGGTGAGGGCGAAAAATCAACGGAAGATTTCTGGGTCAAGGCCGAACGTCTTTTGTATTCTGCACTGATCGGATACATCTGGTATGAGGCACCAGAGGAAGAACAGAACTTTTCTACTTTGCTGGAATTTATCAATGCCAGTGAGACCAGGGAGGATGATGAAGAATTTAAAAATGCAGTGGATGAATTGTTTGAAGAACTGGAAGCAGAAAATCCGGAACACTTTGCAGTAAGGCAATATCGCAAGTACAAGCTTGCGGCCGGCAAAACTGCAAAATCGATTTTGATTTCCTGTGGTGCCAGACTTGCACCGTTTGATATTCAGGAACTAAGAGAAATCATGTCGTATGACGAAATGGAACTGGATATGATCGGTGATCAGAGAACAGCCATGTTTGTCATCATCAGCGACACAGATGACACATTTAACTTTGTGGTAGCGATCATGTACACCCAGCTCTTTAACTTGCTTTGTGATAAAGCGGATGATGAGCATGGAGGCAGGCTCCCTTATCATGTACGGCTGCTTCTTGATGAGTTTAGCAATATCGGACAGATTCCAAAATTCGACAAGTTGATTGCTACGATCCGAAGCAGGGAAATCTCCGCTTCTATCATCTTGCAGTCACAATCTCAGCTGAAAACTATCTATAAGGATGCTGCTGAGACGATCACAGGTAACTGTGACACCGTTCTTTTCCTGGGCGGAAAGGAAAGCTCCACACTGAAAGAAATATCAGAAACCCTGGGAAAGGAAACCATTGATCTTTACAACACATCAGACACCAGAGGCAGCAACCGGTCCTATGGACTGAACTATCAAAAGACAGGAAAAGAACTGATGAGTAGAGATGAGCTGGCGGTCATGGATGGAGAAAAATGTATCTTACAGCTTCGTGGAGTCCGGCCGTTTTTAAGCAACAAATATGACATCACAAAGCACAAACGGTACAAAGAGCTTGCCGATTTCAATAAGAATAATGCGTTTGATGTCGAAAAATATCTGGCACACCGACTGGTGATGTCGAAAGATACAGAATTTGAAATGTATGAAGTAACTGTAACACAAGAAGACGTATCAGTGATTGAAGCTGAGGAAGGTGAGGACTGATATGAAAGAAAGAATTCGAGCACCCTGCTACTACTGATAAGGGTACAAAAAGGTCTGAATAAAAGGGAAAGGAGTAGAGCCAAACGCTTACAGACCATAAGAAAAGCGTTTGTTCATACATTTGATTATGGCTTTTTTTAGCAGTGCAATCAATATCCTTCAGACACTGGTCGTTGCAATCGGTGCCGGCCTTGGTGTCTGGGGCGTAATCAACCTGATGGAAGGTTATGGAAACGACAACCCGGGTGCAAAATCCCAGGGAATTAAGCAGCTGATGAGCGGTGGTGGTGTTATCCTGATCGGAACACAGCTGATCCCGCTTCTGAGTGGATTATTTGGTTAAGAGAAAGGAGTAGAGATCCATGTTCAGTCAGATTTTTGATGCGATTGAGGAATGGATGAGGGAACTCTTAACCGGGATGATCACTTCCAACCTGGACACGATGTTTACTGATGTCAATCAAAAGACTGGTGAGATCGCTACCCAGGTTGGACAGACCCCGCAAGGGTGGAACGGCAGCATATTCAGTATGATCCGGAACTTATCGGATTCCGTGATCATGCCGATCGCAGGTATTATTATCACACTCGTACTCTGCTACGAATTGATTTCTATGCTGACCGAGCGTAACAACATGCATGATATTGATACCTGGATGTTTTTCAAGTACTTCGTAAAAATGTGGATCGCTGTGTATCTGGTGAGTAACACATTTACGATCACAATGGCGGTATTTGATGTGGGCCAGCACGTAGTTAATTCTGCGGCCGGTGTTATCACAGGAAGTACCGCCATTGATATTTCTTCGGCATTGACGGATCTTTCCACAACACTGGAAAGTATGGAAATCGGAGAACTTGTTGTATTGGCGCTGGAAACCCTTATCGTCGGCTTCTGTATGAAGATCTTGTCTGTACTGATCACAGTGATCATGTATGGACGTATGATAGAGATTTACCTATATACCTCAGTTGCGCCGATTCCATTCGCAACTATGAGTAACAGAGAATGGGGACAGATCGGCACAAATTATTTCAGAGGACTCTTTGCCCTGGCTTTCCAGGCATTTCTGATGATGGTATGCGTTGCAATCTATGCAGTGCTTGTTGCAGGTATCCAGTATTCAGATAATCTGAGTTCTTCATTATTTGGCGTTATGGCTTACACAGTGATCTTATGTTACAGCCTCTTTAAGACGGCATCCTTAAGTAAGTCGATATTTAACGCGCACTAAATTACAGGAAGGAGTGAAAATCATGGCATATGTCAGCGTACCGAAAGATTTAACAAAGGTAAAGAATAAAGTAGCATTTAACCTGACCAAAAGACAGCTGATCTGTATCGGTATAGGTGCTGCAATGGGAATTCCAAGCTATTTCCTCTTGCGTAATGTGATGGGAAATAGTAATGCAGCAACGGTCATGGTGCTTTTAATGTTACCGGCATTTTTATTTGCCATGTACGAAAAAGACGGGATGCATCTTGAAGATGTTCTGATGCACATGATCCGGGTGAAGTTTCTTCGTCCACCCGTCAGAAAATATGAGACTGAAAACTATTATGAAACAGATCCGGAACAGATCAGACAGTCACCGGATGCAGGAAAAACGAAAGGAGGAAAAACGGTTGCGAAAAAAGAAAAATAAGAAAACTGTCGCAGATACCGGGTACAAAAAAGTAGACAGAAAAGAGAAAAAGAAAAAGGAAAAGCAGGAAGAAAAACGCAGGCAGAAAAAACTGTCTGTTCAGCAGTCGATCGCTTATAAGGAAATGGGAAGAGATGGAATCTGCAGGGTACAGGGAAAAACTTATTCTAAGTGCATCCGCTTCTATGACATCAACTACCAGCTGGCTCAGAACGAAGATAAAAATGCAATCTTTGAAAACTGGTGTGACTTCCTCAATTACTTTGACAGCAGCATCCATTTTCAGCTGAGCTTTATCAACCATAAGAGCAGCATGAAGGAGTTTGAGCAGGTCATCCGGATCCGACCACAGGAGGATGCTTTTGATGATGTCCGTATGGAATACGCAAAGATGTTGAAACAGCAGCTGGCAAAAGGAAACAACGGTCTGGTGAAGTCAAAATATATCACCTTTTCCATCGAAGCGGATAATATCCGGGAAGCAAAGCCAAAGCTGGAACGTATTGAATCAGATATCCTGAACAACTTCAAGATCCTTGGAGTTCCGGCATATCCGCTGAATGGCGTGGAACGTCTGCAGATACTGTATGAAACTTTCAATCCGGATATCATGACAGACTTCCAGTTTGATTATGGTTCCATGATCCGTACTGGACTCAATACCAAAGATTATGTGGCACCGACCAGTTTTGTATTCCGAGACAGAAATACGTTCCAGATGGGAAATACTATCGGGGCTGTCTCTTATCTGCAGATCCTGGCACCGGAGCTTACGGATAAGATGCTGGCAGAATTTCTGGATATCGATAAGAACCTGATCGTCAACCTGCATGTCCAGTCTGTGGATCAGATGAAGGCAATCAAGCTGGTAAAAAGCAAAGTGACGGATATCAACCGTATGAAAATCGAAGAACAGAAAAAAGCAGTCCGGGCCGGATACGATATGGATATCATTCCATCGGATCTGAACACGTATGGCGGAGAAGCTAAGCGTCTGTTAGAAGATCTGCAGTCACGAAATGAGCGTATGTTCCTTGTAACAGCGCTCTTTTTAAATACTGCAAAGACAAAACAGGCACTGGATAATGCCATCTTCCAGACGGCCGGTATTGCACAGAAATATAACTGTGTGCTGAAACGTCTGGATTATCAGCAGGAAGAAGGATTGATGAGCAGTGTTCCGTTGGGAGTAAATCATATCCCAATCAAGCGGGCTCTTACGACTACCAGTACAGCAATCTTTGTTCCGTTTACGACACAGGAACTTTTTATGGCAGGAGAATCCTTATATTACGGATTGAATGCACTCAGTAACAACATGATTATGGTGGATCGTAAAAAGCTGAAAAACCCGAATGGTTTGATCCTTGGTACGCCTGGATCCGGTAAATCCTTTGCAGCAAAAAGAGAAATCACCAACGCTTTCTTTGTTACGAAGGATGACATTATCATCGGAGATCCGGAGGGTGAGTATTATCCACTGGTCCATGCACTTGGCGGACAGGTCGTACACATTTCACCGACCAGTAAGGATTATATCAATCCAATGGATATCAATATGGATTATTCCGATGATGACAATCCACTTGGAGTGAAATCCGATTTTGTCCTGTCTTTATGCGAGCTGATCATGGGAAGCAGGGATGGCATTGAAGCAGAGGAAAAATCAGTGATCGACCGTTGTCTTCCACTGGTGTATCAGAAGTACTTTGCAGATCCAAAACCGGAAAATATGCCGGTTCTCGGTGACCTGTATGACTGTCTTAGAAAGCAGAAAGAACCGCAGGCCCAGAGAATTGCAACAGCGTTGGAAATCTATGTAAATGGATCACTGAAAGTATTCAACCATAGAACCAATGTGGAACTGAATAACCGTATTGTCTGCTTTGATATCAAAGAACTTGGAAAGCAGCTGAAAAAGATTGGAATGCTCATCGTTCAGGATCAGGTATGGAACAGAGTTACGATCAACCGTGGCATCAAATCTACCAGGTACTATATCGATGAGTTTCATCTTCTGCTCAAAGAAGAACAGACAGCAGCTTATTCCGTAGAAATCTGGAAGAGATTCAGAAAATGGGGAGGCGTACCGACTGGAATCACACAGAATATCAAAGATCTTCTTGCCAGCAGGGAAATTGAAAATATCTTTGAGAACAGTGATTTTATCCTGATGCTGAACCAGGCGGCAGGTGACAGACAGATCCTTGCAAAACAGTTGAATATTTCCCCATATCAGTTGTCTTATGTGACGAATTCCGGGGAAGGAGAAGGACTTCTTTTCTATGGAACAACAATTATTCCATTTAAGGACAAGTTCGATAAGACCTTGAAGCTGTACAGTTTGATGACTACAAAACCGGAAGAAGTTGAAAAACGAGAGAAAGAAATGGAGGCGGAAAAACATGAAGGAAATCGATAAGATCCGAATCAGGCAGTGGAACCAGGATAATCCTTACATTCAGATGAAAAATCTGGAAAATGCGCAGCCTGGATACCGTGTTCATACAGTTAATGACGATCATCATCTGTATGAGCTTCCGCTGGAAACACAGAATATTATCCTTGACTGGGTATTCTGGAATTTCTATCCGGCACAAAAGATCTACCCACATCTTACCAGTGATGATCTGAAAGAAGTTTTGTATAAACGAACCCAGATCCATCTGTACAATAACCAGTTCAAGGAAGCCATGCTGATCAATGGATTCTGGCCAAGAGATCCGAGTGAGCTGAACTGGGTATTTCATATTCAGGCAAGCTCTCCGGCAATCAGGACACAGGCAGATGGTTATCCTGGTATCCCGATTATAGGACGCCAGGAACTGAATGAGTACAGAAAGAAAAGTTGTGCCAGGAGGTGATGACCTATAGCTGGAAAAGAATTTAAAGGCAAAGATAAAAAGGTCGCAAAGATGACCAGGGATGGTCTGACAGAAGAAAATCTTCGTGATGGTAGTGTAAAAGATATCAGTCACAGGAGCCGTGGGCGACCGGAAACTAAAGAAGAATTTGTTCCTGAACGGGAACGGAAAAAGGCTGAGAATGAAGATTCAAAATCGGGAAAAGGTAAACGACTGCAGATGGAAAAAATCCGGAAATCTTCTGTCCGGCAGGAAGCTGTTGAGAATACAGTTGAAGTTACACCGGAAGAAAAAGTATCCGGATATCGAAAGAAACTGCATCGCCATGAAAAAATCCCGGATGATGATAACAATCTGAACAGCCAAAAGAAATCCATTCGGAAGAAACAGCTGCAAAAACAGATGACCAAAGAACAGGCAAAAGCCGGAAGATTATCCTTTGATGATGAAGGAAATCAGATGGTGAAAGGTGCTGGTATGAAACTGAACCACTATAAGAGAGAAAAAAATAAAACGAAGGAATTCCTCGAAAATTGAGAATTACATACGTTAAATTCTTTGCATCAGGTATATATTTTGAAAAGTTATCTGGTTATACTGACAATATCAAAAGGCAGAACTGTTAGAATGAGGTGAGCAGATGGATACAGCACAGCGAATAAGGTTAATTCGGATGATTGAAAAGATAGAGAAAAATCCAAAATTCAGTAGTAAAATTTGTGTGAGAAATGCATCTGAATTTATAGCAGAAAAACGGCAGAAAAAATGAATGGCACCAATCAGAACAGGAGCTAAAAGGAGTAGATGATGTTATCATTATTATTTGCAATTTGTATGATTTGGTTTGTTGGAAAATTTTTTATATTTGGATTAAAAGCATCCTGGGGAATTATGAAATTACTTTGTACAGTTATTTTCTTCCCGGTGATATTGATTGGTATGGTTGTAGGTGGACTGATGTACATTGCTTTTCCATTGTTGATTGTCGGTGGCATTATAGCATTGGTGACGTCACACTCATAATCGATTAGGAGGAAGAAAACGAATGGGATATGATATTGAAAAAGAAAAAAGAGAAGCAATTGAGGCGGATGAATTAAGGGCTGAAGAGAAAAAATAAACAATCGGAAATTTCGTTTTTATGATATACTCATTATAGGATATAAAGTTGTAAAAAACGGGAAGAGGCATATGAAAAAGAGAAAATTTATAGTTCCTGCCATTGCGATAATTGCTGCAGCATTACTGTTGGAAGGTTTTATTTTAAAGTATGTTAATGACAGAAATGCGGACCGGACGTCAAAGGTACTTTTAGATCGTGTTATTACC
>OHRN01000361.1_pt1 | contig 20916 bp, 18 predicted proteins | sample 1578431 | NCBI WGS metagenome assembly OHRN01 (sample SAMEA3879507, study PRJEB24766) | human gut metagenome | biome: human-associated habitat; feature: feces | place: USA | collected 1985/1987 | reverse complement strand
CCGGCAGCCAATGGCTGCCGGTTTTCGATGAAAGAAAGGTTAAATTATGATGAAAAACAAGAGTCTAACATTCCGGTTCGATAAGTCCGTATGTATGTCCTTTTCTCTTGTAGACTACATTTACTTCGTCATTCTCTGCATTTCTGAATACGAAGAAATCGTGGCCTGAAAGCTCCATCTGGATGCATGCATCCTCAGGATACATAGGTTTCATACCAAATCTCTTTGTACGGACAATCTTGATTTCCTCGTCCTCTGCATCGTCTGCCTCCACGAAATCATCCTGGAATATCGCCGGTGCATACTTCTTTGCGGAAATCTTGGTTCTGTATTTGCGAAGCTGTCTCTCGATTACTTCCTCTACGAGGTCAATTGATACGTACATATCATTGCTGACCTGCTCTGAACGGATAACATGTCCCTTTGCCGGGATAGTAACCTCGATTTTCTGTCTATCCTTTTCTACGCTGAGTGTAACGTATACGTCTGTGTCCGGTTTAAAAAACTTCTCCAGCTTTGACAGCTTCTCCTCTACTGCCTGCTTAAGCCCCTCTGTTAATTCGATGTTTTTTCCTGAAATTGTTATTCTCATGATGTCCAACCCCTTTATCGTTTATTTGATACGTTGTCTGTATCATGTAAATATTATACCATAAATTTCGTTTTCATCAATCATTTTTATGCAATTTATATAAATAATCAAGGGTTTATTTACGGTTTTTCGCGAAATCGCTTGATTTCGCTATGATTAGGGATTTCATCAGAATAAAAAACATCAAGTCGAGTGATTTTTTATACACTATCGCAACATTTCTCAACTACAACAGCACATCTAAGCTATCACAACGTTTCTAAGCTACCACAGCGCATCTAACCTATCCAAGCGCCTCAAGCTGAGAGGAAAGCTCCTCCCACGCCTCCATATCAATAAGGATTTCTTCCTCGAGAGCGTCTATCTCATTCTGGATTTCCGTGAGCTTTGAGTAGCTTGACTGATACTCCGGCTTCATAAGCTCGGCCTTGAGCTCATCGAGCTTTGCTTCCTTGACTGCCAGGTCCTCCTCGGCCTTTTTGACCTTTTTTTGTATCTTTGAGCGCTCCTTGCCCGGGTTGTAGTATGCCTTGCCGGTTGATGAGACAGCCATGCCTCCTGCCTGGGCTGTGCTATTTGCATTGGTGCTTTCGCCCACATTACCTGCTGCAGCATTTTGTGACGTGCTCCGGTTTGCATCACTGCCGGTCTGACTGCTGCCATTCTGGCTTATCGCGCCGCCAAATATTGCATTGCCTCTGTATACATTTTTGCTCTCCTCAGCCTCCCTGTCGAGCTTTTCCTGATACTGCTCATAGCCAAACTGATAGAGATTTGTCGTGCCATCCTCGAACACAAGCAGCTGTGTGGCTACCTTTTTCACAAAATATCTATCGTGTGATACAAAAATCAGTGTGCCCTTGTAGTCCTTAAGCATGCTCTCTAGCGTTTCCTTGCCTACGATATCCATATGGTTAGTTGGCTCATCGAGCACGAGCACGTTCGGTCTGGTCTTTAAAATCTTACAAAGCGCCAGTCTGACCTTTTCTCCTCCGGAGAGCATATTTACGTTCTTGAACACGTCCTCACCTGAAAAAAGAAAGGCTCCGAGTGCATTTCTGGCCTCGGTTTCCGTGAGATTCGGATACTCATCCCAAAAATCATCGAGCACAGTCTTGTTGCTTGTATACATGGCCATCTGCTGGTCGAAATACCCTATCTGCACGTTGGTTCCGAAGCGGTACTCGCCTGAAAGTGCAGGGATCTTACCCACGATAGTCTTTAAAAATGTCGATTTTCCAAGTCCGTTTCCGCCGAGTATGCCAAGCTTTTCGCCTCTTTTCAAATCAAGCGACACTACGGAGAGCGGATGGTCATAGCCGATCGCAAGCTCTGATGTATAAAGCACATCGTTTCCGGTCTCCTTTTCGGGCTGGAAATTGGCATGGAAGGTCTTGTTGTCGTACTTGTCCGGTGCCTCGATAATCACCATGCGGTCGATAGCCTTCTGCTTTGACTGCGCCATAGCGGTCTTGGTCGGCTTGCCCTTGAAGCGCGTAACCATACGCTGCAAACGCTCTATCTCCTTCTGCTGGGCGATGTGATCCTTCATCTGCTTGTCGTAGTTTTCCTTTTTGCGGGCGATAAAATTGGTATAATTGCCCGGATAGCGCCTTGCTGTGCCGTACTCTATCTCGTATACCACATCTACCACATTGTCGAGAAACATACGGTCATGGGATACGACAACCACTGCTTTCGGGTACGACTTCAGATAGCCTTCAAGCCACTCAATCGTCGTGACATCAAGGTGGTTGGTCGGCTCGTCCAAAAGCAGTATGTCAGGCTTTGACAAAAGCAGCTTTATGAATGCTATCTTGGTCTGCTGCCCTCCGGAAAAGTCACGGATTGGCTTTTTGCGCTCATCATCTGAGAAGCCAAACTTGCGAATCATGACCTCATATTCCTTCTCATAATAGTAGCCGCCATCATCCTTGAAAGCTTCCTCCATCGCGGTATATCTGGCTACCTTTTCATCGGAATAATCATGCTCGAGCTCTGCCGCCGCGCGCGCAAGCTCTGCCTTTCGCTCGTCCATTTTCACGAAGCATTTGCGCACCTCCTGCTCGAGTGTCACATCAGGATCATCAAACGCAATCTGCTTCAGATACCCTATCTCCGGGTTTCCTGCCTTTGCAATAAAGGCGCTCTCATCGCTGTCGAGCTTTTCCATCTCAACCTCGCCTGAAATGAGCTTTAAAAGTGTTGTCTTGCCACAGCCGTTTCTGCCGACTATCGCTATCTTTTCTGTGTTTCTGATTTCAAAATCTATACTATGCAAAATGACGTCGTCGCCAAATGCGACAGCGCCATTACTTATCTGGTAGAGCATATACTATCCTTTCATGCTTATGCCTGCTGCTTAATTGTTAGCCATAATGTAGTTAACAAACTGTGTTGCAGTACGTCCCGAAATGCCACCGTGGCTGAGCTCCCACTTGTTTGCCTCCCTGCACAGCTCCTCGTCTGAAAGTGTGCAGCCGCTCTTTCTCGCAAGCTCTGTTACGATGTTGAAGAACTCCTTCTGCGATGGCTTTGAGTAGCTGATTGTCACACCAAAACGGTTTACAAGTGACAGCTTCTCCTCAACTGTATCTGAGTGATGCTTGTCATTGCTGTTGTCCTGGTCATTACGGTCATTCCATGTCTCCTTTATCAGGTGACGGCGGTTAGAGGTTGCATAAATCAGTATGTTGTCAGGCTTTGTCTCCACACCGCCCTCGATAACTGCCTTTAGGAACTTGTACTCAATCTCATGCTCCTCGAATGAGAGATCATCCATATATATGATAAATCTGTAGTTTCTGTTTTTGATTGCTGCGATAATTTTTGACAGATATTTAAACTGATGCTTGTATATCTCAATCATGCGCAATCCGTCATCATAATACTGATTGACAATAGCCTTGATGCTTGTTGATTTTCCGGTTCCGCTGTCTCCGAAAAGCAGCACATTGTTGGCCTTTTTGCCCTGTACAAACGCTTCTGTATTGTCTGTGAGCTTTTTCTTCTGGATTTCATAACCGATCAGGTCATCGAGCATGACCGCATCCATATTGTTGATTGGCATGAAGGAGAAGCCACCATCCAGATGCTCCTCAATCCTGAATGCCTTGTTGAGACCAAACATGCCAACCCCGTATGCCTTGTAAAAGCCTGTTACCACATCAAAGAACTCCTGCTCATCCTTAGCTGCCTCAAGCTTCTTGCTCAGCGCCCTTACTTTCTCGCTGACATTGTGATTGTACATAAGGTCCTTTTTCACAATGGCCTTATAATTGCTGATCTGTGTGAAGCAGTCGATTCCGAGTGCTGACTCGATTGGCTTGAAATCATAATCGAAAAGCTTCTTAAAAATCCTGAAATCGTTTGCCACAAGCCCATTTACGCTACCATCGCTGGCTCCGACCTTCTCACAGGTGATGGAAAACGGATTCTCGCTCATCATAAGGAAGAAAGTGAGATAGTTGTGCCACAGATTGTCATCAAAACCATAGTCTGTCGCTACCTTTAGGATTCTCTTGACCTGTGTATTGATGTCGCGCACAAGCTCTGTCTTGTTGTACTCGCCCACCTCAAACTGCTCAAAGAGCTGGCCCAATTTATAAAGTATCTCGTCCTGAGGTAAATCTCCGTACATAAGTAATTTTGATATTTCCTGATACATGGCTGTTCCTCCTGGTTTTGCCTTGTTTTCACTGCTAACAAATTATTATAAACACTGCGCCACGATTTTGCAAGAGCTTGTGTGCCCGGTATGGCGCAGGAGACGTAAAAAGGCGGAGCTAAAACTCCACCTTTATTGTTGTGCCACGCCCCACCTCACTGTCGAGCGTAAGCCCTGCATCATGCAGCTCCACTATATGCTTTACTATCGCAAGCCCAAGGCCTGTGCCGCCGGTCTCCTTCGAGCGGCTCTTGTCCACTCTGTAGAAGCGCTCAAAGACGCGCTCCTGCTGATCCTTTGGGATGCCTATGCCGTTGTCCTCGACCGTGAGAACGGTCTTGCCACCTAGCTTGTGTACCGTCACATTTACGGTGCCACCCTCATTGTTGTAGCGGATAGCATTCTGGCAGAGATTCTCAACGAGCTCCGTGAGAAGCTGCCTGTTGCCTCGTACCATACAGTCAGTGCCATCAAAATTGAGTGCTACTTTTCTCTGCTCGGCATTCACCTGTAGATTTTCCATGCAGTCCTTGACCAGACCGTACAGATCAAGCTGCTCAAAGCCCTGCTGCGCCTCGCTGGAATCAAGCTCCGAGAGCTTTATGATATCATTGATCAAGGAAAGCAGGCGCTGTGCATTTCTTCTGATTTCAGTGGCAAAATGAATCTGCTGCTCCTTTTCGACCATGCCGTTTTCTATGAGCTCTGCGTAGCCGGAGATGGCTGTGAGCGGAGTCTTTAGCTCGTGTGACACATTGGCTGTGAAGTCCTGTCTGCTCTTTGCCGCGGCAAGCACGCCCTCATGCTGTATCCTTATCGCATTCATGAACGGCACGAGTTCCTTGTACTCTGTCTTTTTCTGGATGACAGAGGCCTGCTCCAGGTTGCCTGCGAGTGTCTCGATTGGCTTCATGAGCTTTCTGGTCAGGCTCTTTGCGAGAACCACACATATTCCTACTATTATAACCGTCACTATAAGCATGGCAGGTATACTGCTTGCAAACATGTTCCAGATACTTCTTGCTGCAATAGAGACACGCAGTACCGTTCCATCATTGAGCTTTATGGCATGATAGAAGGTATTGCTGTTCATGGTGGCTGATGTTCTCACGCTGTCTCCCGTACCTTTATCAAATGCTGATTCAACTTCCGGTCTATTGCCATGATTTTCAAGTTTTTTCACATTATTTTGATTGTCATACAGCACTGTGCCGTCCTTGTCAATCCAGGTGACACGAATACCCTCCACGTCAATCTGCGGGATTTCATTTATATTCTGTTTTAGTATTCCGGTGCTTTCTATTGTCTCTGCCATGACCTGCAGGTCTTCCTTTACCTGCTTCTGAAAGAGGTAATAGTTGATTACTGTCATGGAAACCATAGTTGCAATCGCTACAAAAAGTGCTGTCGCTACCAGATAGTAATTAATCTTCTTTTTCATGCTGTACGCTCCGCTTATGTATATTAGAAATCATTATAACATCTATTATTCTATAACATAGCCCACATTTCTGACTGTCTTTATCCTGCTACCATAGTCACCCAGCTTGTGGCGGAGTGTCTTTATGTGCATGTCCACTGTACGTGTCTCGCCCTCAAAGTCAGTATCCCAGACGCTTCTCATGATGACCTCCCTGGTCATGACTATGCCCTGACTGCCCATCAGAAGCCTTAAAAGCTCGTACTCCTTGTATGTAAGGTCAACCGGCTCATTGTTCACTGTAACCACATGGCGCTCATGGTCAATCACCAGATCATCCAGCTTTAAAAGCTTCGGCTCCTCCTTCGCTGTTCTCCTGAGCAGTGCCTTTACTCTTGTGATAAGCTCCATGATTGAGAAAGGCTTTTTGATGTAATCATCTGCGCCTCCGTCAAGCCCTTTTATCATATCCATCTCTGTGGTCTTGGCTGTGACCATTATAATAGGAATATCCTGTGTGGCCGGACGTTTTCTGAGCTTTCTCACGATATCGTAGCCACTCTCATCCGGAAGCATCACATCAAGCAGTATAAGGTCCGGTACAAGTTCATCCAGTTTCTTGTAAAATTCCTTTGCGTTTTCAAATGCACTGACGATGTAATTACTGTTTTTTAAAGCAATAGTCTCTATCTCACGTATGCTCTCATCGTCCTCTACAATATAAATAAGTGCCATAGCTTTCTCCATTTCAAAAAATCTTATGTAAAATTTTTACCTGCTTTTTACTTTCGATTATACATTACTAATGTAAAACAGACGATGGTTTTATGTAAAATTTATGTAAAATCCATCGTCTGTATCAATTTTATCTGTATATAACTATGATTTAATTTTTCAGCATAAAGATTAAATCATGATTTGCGAACTTTGTCATCAAGCGCAAACTCAACCCACTCAGCAATATTTGTCGCATGGTCTCCGATACGCTCAAAGTATTTTGCAACCATGAGAAGATCCTCTGCCTGCTCACCATCCTCTGGATGCTCCCTGATGAAATCAATAAGCTCAGCCTTTACCTTATCAAAAAGATCATCAACCACATCATCCTGCTTCATCACTATGTGAGCCTTGTCATTATTCTTCTCAACATACGCCTCGATTGCCCTGATAAGCATAAGCATTGTCTCTGAAGCCATGCTCTTGACATGCTCTATATTGACCCTGTATGGCTTGTAACTGCTCATCAAAATGGTCATCTCGCTGATATCGGCTGCGTGGTCTCCTATACGCTCCATATCAGTAACCATCTTCATCGCTGCAGAAATTGTTCTAAGGTCTCTTGCTACAGGCTGCTGCTGCATTAGCAGATTAAAGCACAGGCTCTCTATCTTTTTCTGCTCTCTGTCTATCTCTGAATCGCCCTCCATGATGGCTTTGGCGCTATCGGCATCCTGATGTATAAATGCCTCGATTGCTTTCTGGATTGACTCCTCAATCATGCTTCCCATGTGCATCATTTCTTCATTCAGCTTCTTAAGCTGCTCGTCGAATTTCGATCTCATTAACCAAACCTCCCTGTGATGTAATCCTCTGTTCTCTTGTCCTGTGGATATGAGAAAATTGTCTTTGTGTCACCAAACTCAACCATATCTCCCACAAGGAAGAAGGCTGTATCGTCTGACACACGCACTGCCTGCTGCATGTTATGTGTTACAACCACAACTGTGTACTTTTTCTTTAAATCCTCCATGAGCTCCTCTATCTTTGAAGTAGAGATAGGGTCAAGCGCTGATGTTGGCTCATCCATCAAAAGCACCTCCGGCTGTACGGCAAGCGCTCTCGCAATACACAGTCTCTGCTGCTGTCCACCCGAAAGTCCCATAGCAGATTTCTTTAATCTATCTTTAACTTCATTGAATATCGCAGCACCTTGAAGACTTTCCTCAACTATCTGGTCGAGTATCTTTTTATCCTTGATGCCATGCACTCTCGGGCCATATGCGATATTGTCATATATGCTCATCGGGAACGGATTTGGCTGCTGGAAAACCATGCCGACCTTTTTGCGAAGTACAGTTGTATCGACTGATGGTGCATATATATTCTCACCATCTATCTCTATGCTTCCCTCGATTCTGACGTTGTCAACCAGATCATTCATTCTGTTGATACACTTTAAAAATGTAGACTTACCACATCCTGACGGTCCGATCAGCGCTGTCACGCTGTTTTCTTTTATGTCCATATTGACACCATGCAGTGCATGATTCTGGCCATAATACAGATTCAGGTCGCGAACCTGAATTTTGATTTTTTTCTCCATTTGTATCTCCTGCAACATGTAATAAATTTCTTGTCTTCGAGAATACATTATATGGATGCTTTGTAAAATGCTCTATCAGATGTATGTAAAATCTATGTCAAATTTTTACACACATAAATTATTCGCACTGTTTGTATTTATTATTTGTATACACTATTTATATGCTTTATAGTCGGCTTTATTAAAGTACTGTCTGGTTAAAGTATTGTATCTTTAATAATTAAAAGCTCATCCACTATCCTGTCTGCATCAATATTTGAGTAATTGATAATAAACTGATGCCTGTCTTCCTTTGGCTTACTCAGGTTGAAATGGGTAATCGCCTGAAGCTTTATACCTTTTTTCAATAGCAGCTCTTCAACTGTTTTGTCCGGAATGTTCGTGTCAAACTGTATGATAAAATGCAGTCCGGAGTCATTTTCTATTACCCTGCATTCCTTTTCAGTGAAGCAGCCTTTTATGGACGAAAGCACGCTTTGGCGCTTTCTACCGTAGTGCAGTCTCATCCTGTTTATGTGCTTTTCAAAATAGCCCTCGCTGATAAATCGTGCCAGCGTGTACTGCTCGAAGGTGGATACCGTACATGAGTAAAATGAAAGCCTCCTGTAAAACTCATTTGCCAGATGCTCCGGCAGCACCATGTAGCTGATTCGGATGGTGGATGTGAGAGACTTTGAAAATGTATTTATATAGATGACCTTTTCACACGCATCTATCGAGAGGATGGGCGGTATCGGGTGTCCGTTCATGCGAAACTCACTGTCATAATCATCCTCTATGATGTATCTGTCGCTGCTCTCGTTGGCCCATGCCAAAAGCTCATAGCGGCGGTTCACAGGCATCGTGATTCCTGTCGGGAAATGGTGTGTCGGGCTGATATGTGCTATCTGCGCGTTCGCTTTCTTTATAAGCTCCACGCTGATGCCCTGCTCATCCATCTGCACCGGCAGGCATTTTGCATTGTTGCACTCATATATCTGGCTGATTTTCTTATAGCCCGGATCCTCCACGCAGTATACCTTGTCCGTACCCAAAAGCTTCACAAGCAGTCCGTACAGATACTCTGTTCCCGCTCCGACTATTATCTGGTCCGGGTCCACATTCATACCGCGAAACGATGACAGATGGCTTGCTATTGCTTCCCGAAGCTCTCTCACTCCGCCACACGGCGACACCGACAAAAGCTCCTGCTCCCTAAGGGAAATCGTCTCTCGCATGAGCTTTGCCCATATGGAAAACGGAAAGTTACCCGAGTCTGTCCTGTTTGATGAGAAGTCAAATATACTTTCATCCTGCTCAGGTGGCAGCTTTATGCTAAGCTCCTTATGCACCGGTGCCTTGATTACCCTGATATCTGACACATCGGCTATGAAATAGCCCCTCTTTGGTCTTGCAAACATATAACCCTCGCCTATCAACTGGTCATATGCATTTTCAACCGTAATGGTACTAACCCCCAGATTCTTGGCGAGGGTACGTTTTGATGGCATTTTCTCCCCGGAGCTTAATTTTCCCTGTGATATATCGTTTTTGATGCACTCATAAAGGCATTTGTAGAGTGGTCCGTCTGTTTTTGTGAGGTCGTAGGTCAGCATTTGATTCACCGCTTTCTGGCATTTTTATTTTCCTTATTTTGAACATTTTAATATTACCAGATGTGGCGTAATATTGCAACCATGATATATGGCTGGCGTGAGCAAATGCAGCCTGGCGGCTCTGGCGGTGTGTACACTCTCGTGTTCGCTACGCTTTGCTGCCAAGATACTGTAAGAATTATGCCTTATAGTTTTTCTATGGCAGACGAAACCGTCGCTACTCGCCCTCCATGGCTCGATAGCTCCTTGCCCCGGCTTCCATGCCGGTGCATTTCTGGTTCTCTTGGGCATAATTCAACAGTATCTAAGCAGCTCCGCTATGCGCTCTCACGAGAGTGTACACGCCGCCTGCGCCACCTAAACATATTTGCTCATGCCTGACTGCTTCCGTCATATAAATTGATGCAAAAATACAAATGGAAAAAACAAAAGGAGATTTAACAAATGGAAAACAATAAGAATACTCAATACGAACTCAACAAAGGTCTTGCGCAGATGCTCAAGGGCGGTGTCATCATGGATGTCACTACTCCGGAGCAGGCTAGGATTGCAGAGGCTGCCGGTGCATGTGCTGTTATGGCGCTTGAGAGAATCCCTGCTGATATCAGAGCCGCAGGCGGTGTTTCAAGAATGAGCGATCCTAAGATGATTAAGGGCATTCAGGAGGCTGTCAGCATCCCCGTCATGGCGAAGTGCCGTATCGGTCACTTCGTGGAGGCTCAGATACTTGAGGCTATCGAGATTGACTACATTGATGAGTCTGAAGTGCTTTCACCTGCTGATGATGTATACCATATCAATAAGAGAGATTTCAAGGTGCCTTTCGTATGTGGTGCAAGAGATCTCGGTGAGGCTCTCCGCCGTATCAACGAGGGAGCTTCCATGATCCGTACAAAGGGTGAGCCCGGTACAGGTGATATAGTGCAGGCTGTCAGACATATGAGAAAGATGAATTCTGAGATTGCTAAGCTTACTTCCATGCGTGAGGATGAGCTTTTCGAGGCAGCTAAAAATCTTCAGGTGCCTTTCGAGCTGGTCAAATTCGTTCATGACAACGGCAAGCTTCCGGTTGTAAACTTTGCGGCAGGTGGTGTGGCTACTCCGGCTGATGCAGCTCTTATGATGCAGCTCGGTGCTGAGGGTGTGTTCGTCGGTTCAGGTATCTTCAAGTCAGGCGATCCTGCCAAGAGAGCTGCCGCTATCGTAAAAGCTGTGACAAACTTTACTGATGCAAAGCTCATCGCAGAGCTTTCTGAGGATCTCGGTGAGGCTATGGTCGGAATCAACGAGAGCGAGATCAAAATCATCATGGAAGAAAGAGGCAAATAAAATGAAATCAGGACTTAAGATTGGTGTTTTAGCTGTTCAGGGAGCGTTTATTGAGCACAAGCGCATGCTTGAGTCTCTTGGGTGCGAATGTGTAGAGCTGCGCAAAAAATCAGATATCTGTGATATAGACGGACTCGTGCTGCCTGGAGGTGAGAGCACTGTGCAGGGCAAGCTGCTCCGTGAACTTGATATGTTTGATGAGCTTAAGGGAAGAATCGCAAACGGACTTCCAGTGCTTGCAACCTGCGCCGGTCTTATCCTTTTAGCTTCACATATCATCAACGATGACAACGTATATTTCGGCACTTTGCCTGTCACTGTTAAAAGAAATGCCTACGGCAGACAGCTGGGAAGCTTTGAGGCTACAGCAAGGTTTGACAATAGCTTTGACTTTACCATGACATTTATCAGGGCGCCTTACGTGGATGCTATTTATGACTCCGCCAAAAATGATGTACATGTGCTCGCCGAGTATGACGGCAAAATTGTCGGTGTGCAGTATAAGAACCAGATTGGGCTGGCTTTCCATCCGGAGCTTGATGATGATACACGGATTCATGAGAGGTTTTTGGAGATGATATCTGCAAATTAAATCACGTCTATATTATGATTAAAGGGTCCAAATACCTTTTGGCCCTCATATCATATTATTGAATGGCTATATGTGATATTACACATCTAATCTGAAACATGTGATATAGAGCATAGATGGAAAGCATAATAATATTACGCTTACACAATTGAAATGTTTGCGTGTAAAGGCCGGGGCATCTGCCCCGGCTTTTGTTGTTTCTTATGTCGTATAAGTTCAATATATAATATAGTTTTAAAAAGCCTAAAACTCCAGAGTCACCTTAAAAAGATCGCCATCCACAGTCAGCTCCAAAGTACCATTCATGAGCTTCATGAGACTTTCTGCAATAGACAGTCCAAGTCCACTGCCCTCGGTATTTCGTGAGCTGTCTCCCCTGACAAAACGCTCCTTAAGCTCATCGCTTGAGATATTAAGCGGTGTAGCTGATACATTCTTGAAGGTTATGATGGCTCCGCTGTCCTTTGGAATGATGTCAATGTACACTCTCGTGCCATGCTGGGCGTATTTGTTGATGTTGTTCATCAGGTTATCAAACACTCTCCACAGATGTCGCCCATCTGCCTGAATCATGACAGGCGTAACGTCATTTTTGATAATTAAATCAAGATTATTTTTCTCGAATTTTTCTTTGTACTCTCCAGCTACCTGTGACAGCATAACAGCTGCATCCAGTTCCTCCAGCTCTACGTTTATGCTGCCGGTAGATGCCTTCGAAGCCTCAAGTAAATCCTGAATTAATTTTTTCAGACGTGATGACTGTCTGTCGAGAACGTCAAGATATTCGCGTACCTTCTCGTTATCTATGTCCTCCTTCTGCAACAGGTCCACATAATTGATAATCGAGGTGAGCGGTGTCTTGATATCATGCGACACATTTGTGATGAGCTCCGTCCTGAAGCGCTCGCTCTTCATTTTTTCAGAGACCGCCGCCTCTATTCCATTGCTCACATTATTCAAATCCTCGCCATGCTTTCTGAAAAACAGCATAAGCCTTGACGTATCAACCGGCTGTGAAAAATCACCGTTTGCTATTGCCTTTGCGGCGCATCTTATCCTGTCATACTGCATGATGAATGCGATAAGCAGAGCAAGCTCTATAAGCTTTATAATGAATATAAATCCAATACTCCCTATTCCAAAGCCTATAAGCTCAAGCAGGCATATGAAACCGAATGCCAGCATACTGATCAAAAACAGCGGTACATTTCTTTCTATCCATGAAAAGCCGTATCTGATTGGAGCAAATACCATCCTGCATAGCTTTTTGACAGGCTTTAAGAAAAATCTAACAACATAGTAGCACAGTGTATGCTTCCAGAACTCATGTGCCCTGATTCTTACGTATGTTGTCAGGATTGCTTCAAGCGAAACCATGGTTGCCGCCAGACAAATGAGTGCCACCACCGGAAGCTGCTTTATAAGCAAAAAGCCTGCCGGAAATACCATAAAGTCTGCAAACATTGTCACTCCAAGCATCACCTCATACGGCAGCCTGTCATATAATCGTAATTTAATTTCTTCCGAATTCTCACGTTTTCCGGCAACTGTCAGCAGATACCCCGCTGTAATCACAAAACCAAGTATAAATATGACAAACAATACACTTAAATGAGCCTCTGTAAATTCCATGACGTCAAGTAAGCTGTCTGCCTGATTGAAGTAATCGCCCTTTTCCTGAAGCTGCTGCGGAAGCTTTGCATACACATAATAGTACTCAGGCTTATCTTCCGTTTGGGTGTATGGATAGTACACAATTCCGGTATCCGATATATTAAAGGTATCCGGTAAAAGCTCATAGCTCTCATTCACCTGCTCCACCACTTTTATGATTTCGTAGCTGTCATAATAAATATCCTCATCATAATCGTAGTAAGAGCCGTCACTATCAAAGCGCGAATCGCCGTCATCACTCAGATTCATGCCACACTTTATATGATTTCCTTTTTCATCATAGCACTTTACATTTTTCCACTCGGCAAAGCCTGTAATATCGAGTGACTGGCCTGTAAACATCTCCTCGTAGGCAAAGTAATTATTTCCATTCTCATCGGTTTTCTCAACTGCCTTATATAAGCCAAGCGAGCTGTTATCGTTAGAGCCTGTCATCACCCTCACCTTTGGAATGACATAAGCGGTACCATCATTCAGGCACAGATAAAAGAGCCCATTTGTCTTGGAATACATGATTGAGCTGATTCTCTCACTGTTCATACTGTTTGATGCATCGTCTGACTCTTCATAGCTGCCGCTCATTGCATCCCACAGATATGATAGCCTGTTCCACTTTAAGTTCTTTGCCTTGTAGCTAAAAATATAATCCGGATTTGATATTTCATCCACACTTGAATACACCTTTGCTGCATCAGATTTTACATCTACCTTGTCCTCTGATGTTTCATTACTCTTTACCACTGCGGCCTGCAGATTTGTATCGTCCATCATCTGCGAAAATGCATTGTCATCACCGGATTCATAATTGTACACCATCTGTCTGCTATAGGCTCCTGCAATATTCGCATGAATTTCATCCCTTAGCTGTGCTGTGCTTTCATAATTGTTTGTATACACTGCAACTAACGTTGTTACAACAAGCCCTGCCGCCATGACCGAGCATACTATAAATGCCGCCAGCTTAAGCCACAGATTTCTTGATATTTTTTTCATATCATTCACCTTCCATTTTATAGTGCTTCACTTGACAAAGCTGTATCAAGCATGCACCTATTCAGCGTCAATTTTGTATCCGCGTCCCCAGATGACCTTTAAGTACCTTGGCTCAGCCGGATTTATCTCAACCTTTTCTCTGAGATGACGGATATGTACCGCCACCGTGTTTTCTGTCCCATACGGCTCATCCTTCCAGACCTTTGCATATATCTGATTCGGCGAATACACCTCGCCCGGATGCTCCATGAGAAGCTTCAAAATATCGTACTCTGTACGTGTGAGATTTGCTGCCTCGCCATCAACTGTCACTGTCTTTGATTTGTCATCCAGCTCAATGCCGCCGATTATCAGCTTTCCTGCGCTTGTATTGCCCGCGCCGAGAAGCATGTATCTCCTGATTTGCGACTTCACCCTCGCCTGCAGCTCTACCGGGTTAAACGGTTTCGTCACATAGTCGTCTGCTCCGACCGTGAGCCCGAGTACCTTGTCAGTGTCCTCACTTTTGGCAGTGAGCAGTATGACCGGCACATTAGAGATTTTTCTGATTTCCACCATCGCCTCTATGCCGTCCATGACAGGCATCATTATATCCATCAGGACAAGATGCACATCATTGTGTTTTACTATATCGAGCGCCTCCAGCCCGTTTCGCGCCGGGATTACCTCGTAGCCATCGCTGGTCAAATAAATGCTGATTGCTGATACAATGTCTTTTTCATCATCACATACTAATACTTTATACATAATTGCCTCCGGAAGTTTTATGTTGATCTTATTGTATCAATTGTAACATTAAAATCCAATTATGTAACACATTAAGATTTGTTTAAGAAATAATCTTAATGAAACTAAAAAGAAGCTCCGATTTACTGATATCAAATCGAAGCTTCTTTTCTTAGTTAGATTATTATATTTGTTATTTACTATATTCGTTAATTTATTATTATGATTAAAGGGGTAAAATACCTTTTGACCCTCATATCATTATAATAACCGGTTGATTTGCTTACTTCGCCTGGAATTTCTTTGCCAGCACCTTTGTCAGGATGTTGATTAAGAATACGATTACGAGAAGCACAACCGCAATTCCAAATGCCTGGTCGAATTTTCCTTCACTTGTCGCTGCAAGGTAGAGCTTGATGGTAAGTGTTCCACCTGACTGCATTATCTTTGAGAAATAACCGCTGGCAACCTTTGGAAGCATTCCTGCACTTCCTGCTGTAAAAAGGAGTGCTGCTGACTCACCTACTATTCGGCCGATTGCAAGGATAACACCTGTGATGATTCCCGGCATGGCTGACGGCAGCAGGATGGTGCGGATGGTGTGCCATTTTCCGGCTCCGAGTCCGACTGCGCCGTGTCTGTAGCTGTCCGGTACAGTTTTAAGCGCCTCCTGTGTATTTCTTGTGATGAGAGGCAGCACCATAAGTGTCAGTGTCAGTGAGCCTGTCAGGATACTGTAGCCAAAGCCTATTGTCTGTCCAAAGAACATCATTCCGAATAGGCCAAAGATGATTGATGGTATTCCTGCAAGTGTCTCTGTGGCAAACTCTATTGTGGATACGAGCTTACCCGGCTTTGCATACTCATTCAAGTACACGGCTGCTCCCACTCCGACAGGAGTTGCTATAAGCATGGTGATAATTATGATGTAAAGTGTATTGAGCAGGTTTCCCGCTATTCCGACGGTGCCTCTTAATACAGATGTCTCGCTGGTCAGAAACTGCCAGTTTACCTGGCCGATTCCCCTGACAAATACATATATGATGATTCCCGCAAGCAGCACAACCGATAATGCTGCACACAGATATATGAAAAAATATACTACATCATCGCCTATTGTGCGGCGTTTTACATTTATACTAGTCATTTTCCACAGCTCCTTTCTTTTTGAGTTTCATAAGGGTGAGATTGATTATCATGATAAACACAAAAAGCACAAGACCTACTGAGAAAAGCACCTGTCTGTGAAGTCCGCTGGCGTATCCCATCTCGCTGACGAGCTGTGTCGTAAGGAAACGCACTGAGTTGAACGGAAGTGGAAAGCTTACCGTTCCACCGGCTACCATGTTGATAGCCATCGCTTCTCCGAGCGCACGACCTATTCCGAGCACAATTCCTGTCATGATTCCTGACTTTGCTGCAGGAACCGTCACTTTAAATATTGTCTGTATCTTTGTTGCTCCAAGAGCAAGTGATGCCGCTCTCATCTGCTGCGGTACTGCCTGTATTGATGATACGCTCATGTTTATTACCGTAGGAAGAATCATGATTGCAAGCACTATGATTGCTGCAAGCAGATTTGATCCGCCGGTAAACTGATGTGTTGCTGAGTTTGCAAAAATATGTTTCTCCAGCTTGTATAATACCGGATTAAGTATCATAAGTCCCAAAAGTCCATAGATTACTGATGGAATGGCTGCAAGCAGCTCTACTGCCGGTTGCACTACCGCTGAGAGCTTTTTGTTTGACACCTCAGTGAGAAATACTGCCGTAAGAAGAGCAATCGGTACTCCTATGAGTATAGATACTGCTGTTCCTATGATGGATGTGAGGATTATGTACAATATTCCGTAGCTTGGGTCTGCCGCTGTCGGCGCCCATTTTGTTCCGAATAAGAGGTTTAACACTCCGACCTTGAAAAATGCCGGTGCGCCTTTAAGGAACATATAAATTGTTATTGATAATACTGCGAATATTGCCACAACCGCACATACCGTGAATATTATTTTGGCAACATTCTCTACTATGGATTTATGTTTCATTTGATACTCCTTGTTTCAAAAAGTTCCCCAGGAAACCTGCCATTTCCTGAGGAAACCCTGTATCTTGTCGATATGTATTAATACTGATGTCTAATATCGATGCCTGTATTTTGTATTTTTTATACTTATACTTACTAGTGATGTCTCGCATCGATGTCTGTATTTCGTATCATTAATATGCCCGATAATTTCTACTGCGGGAGGATAAGACCTACCTTCTTGATAACTGCCTGTCCCTCATCTGAGTTTACATAGTCAAACCAAGCTTTAACAATACCGTTCTGCTCGTCAATCTTGCCCTTTGTAGCCATTACGAATGGACGAGAAAGGAGATATTTGCCTGCTACAATGTTTTCCTCTGTTGCCTCTACTCCGTCAATTTTCATTGCTGTTACTGTATCATCAAGCACGTCAAGTGAAACATATCCGATTGCTCCCGGTGTTGAACCTACCTTTGCAAGAACTGCTCCTGTTGAGTCAAGCTCCTGTGCATATTTGCACTGATCCTTTACATCAAGAAGCTCCTCGAATGCTCCTCTTGTACCTGAAGCTGCCTCACGGCCGATTGCTACGATTGCCTCATCTTTTCCACCAAGGTCTTTCCAGTTTGAAATTTCACCTGTGTAGATTTTCTTTAAGTCATCTGATGTAAGCTCTGTTACTGAGTTGTCCTTGTCTGTGATTACTGCGATTCCGTCGATTGCTACGATGTTTTCCTCAACGCCGTTTGCTTTCTCATCATCTGTAAGTGCTCTCGATGAATCTCCGATATCTACGCTTCCTGCTGATACTGACTCGATTCCTGAACCAGAGCCTGTATACTCTACTGTTACTGTTACTCCAGGGTTTTTCTCCATGAATGACTCCTTGAGCGCCTCACAAAGCTTCTCCATTGAAGTACTTCCTGCAAGTGAAAGTGAACCGTTTAAGTTCTCATTTGATGTACCTTCATCTGCGCTTGTATCTGCATTGTTGTCTGCTCCGTCTGAGCTTGAACCACATCCTGTAAATGCTGCTGTCATCATTGTTGCAGCAGTTGCTAAAACTAAAAGTTTTTTCATACGATTTTTCATTTTAATTTCCTCTTTCATTACTTTCTTGAATTTATTTCTTTGTTTGTTACAACTGATATATTAATGGGGAAATGTAAAATGCAAAATCATTAGTGTGTAAAATGCATGTAAAAAAATGTTTTTAATCTACAATACGACTGTAAATTCATATCCTCCGGTGGCTGTACATCTGTTCTGCCGGATGGTGGCTCTTTGAGCGTTGGAGTCTCTTTATTTGTACTTTCATCTGCTGTATTGCCGAATGTATCTGTGTTTGTGTTTTCTGTTCTAAAAGATCCGGGAATGTTCCTCCGTTTCCGGCAATCAGCTTAACACATGCATCCAACGCCTCGTTTGTACTTATATAATTTGCGATGTTTATCGTGCCTTCAATTGCAATGAGAACAATTAAAACTCATAACATTGCTATGGCTATAAATTTTCTTCGTAATTTTTTGAGCATTTTATCACCTGCACATTTTTTCTATTTCATGCTCTGCGTCCATTGGGTCCAATGGACTTTCCGCTGTTTCATATGTCAATATAAGATTTTTTCCCTGATAATATCCATTTTCGTTATATTTCATTATCTTTCGATAAGCTTTATTTCGATAATCAGGATTGTCTATCAGGCCAAGATGCTCCCACAGAATTATGTCGCCATTTTTCTTCTCAACCGTAAAATCGGGATATCATTTTGGGCTGGGTTTGAGGTGCTGTTTGGGGAATTTATGCGGTTTCAGCTACTTTTTTCCAGAATTTTTCCAGTTTTTGGACTGGATTGGGGAGCTGTTTTAGAAGTTTTATGGATTACAGCTACCCAAGGCCTGTCAGCTATCAACATATGGCTATTGTACACTATGCTAATTTAGTGTGGGGATATTATGCTAAAGAATAAAAATGATGGTTCATACTGGATTTGTGGAGAGGGTGTTGGCACAGAACAAAAAACGGTTTCGGGAGAAACAGAGTATACAGTTACATGTAGCAGTAAATTTGTGCCATATGAATTTCCTGCAAATGAATTTTCAAAATAAAATATGGCTGAAAGTAAAAATCCCCGGTAGTAACTACCGGGGATTCTCTGTCTATTCAGCTACAACCTTGGCAAATTTCTTCTTACCACGTCTGATAATGAGACCCTCGCCCTTGAAATCGTCGAGAGTGTATTTTGTAGAGATATCAGTTACCTTCTCATCTGCAACGGAAACACCGCCCTGCTGGATATTTCTGCGGCCGTCTCCTCTTGAATCGCAAAGTCCTGCTTTTACTAAAACAGAGATGATATCAAGCTCTCCGTCAGGGAAGTCCTCAGCTGTAACGGTAACTGTAGGCATATTTGCATTGTTGGCTCCGCCTGCGAAAAGAGCATGGCTTGCCTCTTTAGCCTTTGTGGCTTCCTCCTCACCGTGAACAAGCTTTGTAAGCTCGAATGCAAGGATTTCCTTAGCTTCATTGAGCTGTGCGCCCTCCCAGCTTTCCATCTTGTCAATCTCCTCAAGAGGAAGGAAGGTGAGCATTCTGATACACTTAAGAACATCGGCATCAGAAACGTTTCTCCAGTACTGGAAGAACTCGAAAGGTGTTGTCTTGTTAGGATCAAGCCATACTGCACCGGACTGTGTCTTGCCCATCTTCTTGCCCTCAGAGTTTAGGAGTAGATTGATTGTCATAGCATATGCATCTTTTCCAAGCTTTCGTCTGATGAGCTCTGTTCCACCGAGCATGTTGCTCCACTGGTCGTCTCCACCGAACTCCATGTTGCAGCCGTATTTCTGGAACAGTGTGTAGAAATCGTAGCTCTGCATGATCATGTAGTTAAACTCAAGGAAGGAAAGACCCTTTTCCATACGCTGCTTGTAGCACTCAGCTGTAAGCATACGGTTTACTGAGAAATGAGCACCAACCTCGCGGAGCACATCCACGTAGTTTAAGTCCATCAGCCAGTCAGCGTTGTTTACCATGATAGCCTTTCCCTCGCCAAAGTCGATGAAGCGGCTCATCTGTTTCTTGAAGCACTCTACGTTGTGGTTGATAGTCTCTGTTGTCATCATCTGGCGCATATCTGTACGTCCTGATGGATCACCGATCTGTGCTGTACCTCCACCGATAAGCACGATAGGCTTGTTTCCGGCCATCTGAAGTCTCTTCATAAGGCAAAGCGCCATGAAGTGTCCAACGTGAAGGCTGTCTGCTGTAGGATCAAAGCCGATGTAGAAGGTAGCCTTTCCGTTGTTTATAAGCTCTTTGATTTCTTTTTCGTCTGTTACCTGCGCGATAAGGCCACGGGCAACTAATTCGTCATAAATTGTCATGATTTTCCTCCTGATAAGTTGAATCTGTATTCTGAAAAATAAAATATCCCCCTCATCCATTTAAGGACGAGGGGGATTTCTCGCGTTACCACCTTAATTTGCATCCTGCTCGCACAGGAATGCCTCCGTGAGTTGTCACACATTATTCGACATATATTATATAGTGAAAATAGCCGATTCTGCTAACACTCCGGCACTATAACGTGTGCCAATACGTTGCAGCTTATTAATCGAACCGGGGATATTTAACCATCCGGTATGACGTTCGGTGCAAAGCTCCGGGAGGTATTCCAGATCTGTTTCCTTGCGCCTCTCACCTGCCGGCAGCTCTCTGTAAGTATTGCAGAAATGTACTTGTTCCCATCAAAGCCTGTTGAAATGTAATTGTGCTTCAATTGACGATATTATAGCCGTTTAAGAAGGGGTTTGTCAAGGGTGCAAAAGGCGGTGATTACTTTAACGGTATATACAGGTCGGAAGAGCTATTGCAAAAAAGTATAAAATAGTATAAAATAAAAGAAAAAGTATAAAAAGTTATAAAAAACTATAAAGAGCAATAGAAAGTATAAAAAAATATAAATAGTTTTGAATTTCAT
>OHRN01000318.1_pt1 | contig 22844 bp, 23 predicted proteins | sample 1578431 | NCBI WGS metagenome assembly OHRN01 (sample SAMEA3879507, study PRJEB24766) | human gut metagenome | biome: human-associated habitat; feature: feces | place: USA | collected 1985/1987 | reverse complement strand
CTGGGAACCGGCAGACCCCGCTCACCCGCCCAAGTTCTGCCCGGAGTGCGGCGACCCCTTTGACGACAGCGACCGGACCTGACCTGACAAATACAGAGCATTGAAAGGAGCATACCATGATGGGATTCTTTTCCAATTTATTCGCAAAACAGAACTGCGCCGTCTGCGGTAAGGAGTGCGGCACCCTGCACCGCTCCAAGCTCCGGGACGGACAGTTCCTCTGCGATGACTGCGGCAACAAGTGCTCCAAATATATCCGGCTCAGCGAGCTGACGCTGGACGAGGCCAAGGAGCACATGGAGTATATGGCCCGGATGAAGCGGGTGTTCGACGAGGTGTTCGACAAGACCGACTTCCGGGTCAACGCATACCCCTCCACCCCGACGCAAATGGGGCTGGTGTTCTGCGATGAGCTTGGAATGTTGTACATCGACGACCGCACCGGCGGCCGGGGCAAGATGCCGGAGCTGATCCGCTACGACCAGATCGCCAGCTATGAGGAGTATCTGGACGAGACCCCCGCCAAGGAGCCGGGCCAGGAACCCACCCTCAACGGCGGCGGCCTGAAGCTGAAGCTGGTGCAGCCCCGCAGCATCACCGAGGCCCAGACCCAGCGGGGCATGCATCCCCACCCCTACCATCAAGCAGGAGCTGGTCATCTGCTTCAGCAAGCGGGACCGGCGGGAGATCGGCTATGCCCACATCGCACGGCAGCATCTGGATCACATCTTCGGAGTCCACGACAACGAGACGAGCCTGTTCGGCCGCCGGATGTCCAAGGCCGAGGAACGGGAGCTGAAGGGCCAGATGGGCATGATCGGTGCCATGGGTGCCGTGGCATCCGCCGCCATGAAGGGCGGGCAGCTCTCTGAGCAGGAAAAGGCCCGCTTTGTGGAGAACATCAATCTGGCAAACGACGCCCAGACCGGCGGCATGGCATTGTACAGCCGCCGTGCTGACGAAGCCTTTGCAAAAGTGCAGTGACCCCAAAAGGAGGAACGGATATGAGAAAGATTCAGCGCAGAGATTTCCTCAAGGCCATGGGCCTTGCCACCGCCGCCCTCGGGCTGACCGCCTGCGGCGGCTCCGGTGCCGCCAGCGCATCCAGCGTTTCCAGTGCACCGGCTTCCAGCAGCAGTGCCCCGTCCGCTTCGGCACAGCCGGAATCAGCAGTGGACAAAGCCGCCCCTGCAGGGGCCCCTGTGACCCAGTTCCAGACCGGGGAGCTGACCATCGGCGAATACACCTTCAAGGCGCAGTACATCCCCTTTGACGTCCGCCGGGAACTGGACGGAGCGCATCACTGCATCCATGCGGACAGCTACCGGGGCAATTACTTCTTCAGCTTCTACAACGAGGACGATGAAGAGCAGTCTGCTAAAATCTTCGAGTATGCCATCAAGGACGACCGGATGACCCCGGTGGCAGAGTACAACATTGACGGAAGCAACGCCCTCAGCATCGACCGCAATGGCATCCTGTACGCCATGGATCCCTTTGATGTCTACTGCTACGATCTGAACAGCAGCGACCCGGAAGAGCCCGGCGACGCACTGGACTACATGGGCGGCTGCTATTCCTCCAAGGATCGGGATCTGACCGTAATCTACTGGACCGACTCCGCACCGGTGCTGGTGCAGGACGGCGAGTACACCGAGCTGACGCTGGAAGGGGATAACGAGATCGGCCCCTTCTGCAGCATGCCCTCCCTGAACCTCAGCGGAGACGAGCTGCTGACGGTGGGCGAGCCGGACTCCAGCGGAGACTACTACTTTGCCGCCTTTGATCTGGACGGCAATGAGCTGGCCCGCAGCTCGCAGCCGGTGGGCAGCTTTGACGCCGTGATGATGAAGCGCCCCAACGGCTATCTGCTGGACACGGGCTATATGTGGGAGCTGTACGCGCCGGACGGCACTTTTTTGGAAAAGTCCCTTCCCGTGGGTGAGCGCGAGACCCTGTGCCAGCTGTGCGGCGACTTCTGCACATTTGATGTTTTCCTGCCGCTGGAAGAAAACGCTTTCTTGGCAGTGGGCCACCACGGCAAAGCCACCGAGCCGGACGAGCCGGTGGTGTTCCGCATCACCACGGACTTCTGAGCCGACCGCTTCGGCGGGAAGACCAACACAAAAACAGCGGGGCCGGGGAAGAGCCCCCGGCCCCCTTTGGAACAACAGGAGGAAACGCTATGGCAGGAATGCTGGAATATAAGTGCCCCTGCTGCGATGGCGCCATTCAGTTTGACAGCGCCACCCAGAAGATGAAATGCCCTTACTGTGACACCGAGTTCGACGTGGATACCCTCAAGGGCTACGACGAGGAGCTGAAGGACGAAAAGCCCAGCGAGATGGAGTGGACCACCCCCGGCGGCAGCTGGGCAGAAGGGGAGACCGCCGGTCTGCATACTTACAGCTGCAAGAGCTGCGGCGGCGAGATCGTGGGCGACGACACCATGGGTGCGTCCGCCTGCCCGTTCTGCGGCAACCCCATCGTTCTCACCGGACAGTTTGCCGGGGCCCTGCGGCCCGACCTCATCATCCCCTTCAAGTTGGACAAAAAGGCCGCTAAGGCCAAATTGCAGGAACACCTCAAGGGCAAGACCCTGCTGCCCCGGGTGTTCCGCAGCCAGAACCACATCGACGAGATCAAGGGCGTGTATGTGCCCTTCTGGCTGTACGACAGCGATGCCGACGCCCAGCTGCGCTTTACCGCCACCCGCACCCGCTGCTGGTCGGATGACGACTACGATTATACCGAGACCAACTACTACTCCGTCCGGCGGGACGGCACACTGGGTTTTGATGCCGTGCCGGTGGACGGCTCGTCCAAGATCGAGGACGACCTGATGGAGTCCATCGAGCCCTTTGCCATGCAGGACGCCATCCCCTTCCAGACCGCCTATCTGGCCGGCTATGTGGCGGACAAATACGATGTGAGCGCCGAGGACAGCATCGAGCGGGCCAACAAGCGCATCCGCCGCTCCACTGAGGAGACGTTCCAGCAGACCGTTACCGGCTACGATTCGGTCAAGGTGGATAACAGCAGCATCCAGCTGCACGGCGGCAAGGCAAAGTACGCTCTGTTCCCGGTCTGGCTGCTGAGCACCAGCTGGCGGGGTGAAAACTATCTGTTTGCCATGAATGGTCAGACCGGCAAATTCGTGGGTGACCTGCCCGTGGACAAGGGCGCTGCCCGCAAGTGGATGCTGGGCCTTACGGCTGCCCTTTCCGCCGCGTCCTACGGCGTGATGTGGCTGCTGTGGCTGGCACGGATCCTGTAAAGGAGGGACGAACGATGAAAAAGACTTCCAACCGACTGCACTCCCTCTTTGCGGCGCTGGCAGCACTGATTCTTGCGGCGGCGCTGGCTGTTCCGGCCTTTGCGGTAGAGGGCGGCTTTGCCGACCTGTACTACCGCATGTTCGACGACGCTGAGGTGCTGACCGAGGACGAGGACAACGAGCTGGAGGACGCGCTGGAAGAGCTGAGCCTGCGCCAGAGCTTCGATGTGACCATTGCCACCATCGAGTCGATGGAAAGCGTTGGTGCCGACAGCATGGAGCAGTTTGCCGATGATCTGTATGACTACTGCCAGTACGGCTACGGCCCCGATATGGACGGCGTGCTGCTGCTGGTGAGCGTGGGCGACCGCAAATGGCACATCTCCACCTGCGGCTACGGCATCACCGCCTTTACGGATGCCGGCATCCAGTACCTTGGCGAGCAGATGACCCCCTTCATGGCCGATGGAGACTACGCCGGTGCCTTCCGCACCTTTGTCCAATGGTCGGATACCTACATCGACGCTGCCCGGGCGGGCCACCCCTATGACGTGAATAACCTGCCCCGGGAGCCGCTGTCTCTCATGTACCTGTTCCTTGCGCTGGGCATCGGCCTTGTGCTGGCATGGGTCGTCGTCCATGTGATGAAAAGCCAGCTGCGCAGCGTGGCGTTCCAGGAGAATGCCGCCAGCTATGTGCGGGAGGGCAGCATGAATCTGACCAACAGCCGGGAGCTGTTCCTGTACCGGGACGTGCATCGCACCGAGCATGTGGAGGCGAAGGACTCCGACAGCTCCGGCGGCAGTTCCACCCACACCTCCTCCAGCGGCACCACCCACGGCGGTGGAGGCGGCTCGTTCTGAAAGGAGCATGTTTATGAACCCTTATCTCTCGGAAAAAGCCCGGGGTGAGATCCCCCGTGTCCTCAAATGGCTGCGGAACGTGGGGCTTGCCTTCTGCGTGTTCTGCTCTGTTGGCGGGCTGTATACCCTCTGTCTGGACCTGCAGGCTAAGGACACCTCCCACGTTGTCGGGTATGTGTTCTGGATCGTGGTGGGCGCAGTGCCCCTTGTTCTGTTCGCACGCAACGAAAAACGCCGCTACCATGCAAGAACCATCGCCCGCAGGGTGGAGAGCTACTCCGGGCCGGAGGTGCCTCTGCGGTGGCTGTGCAACAGCGTTGGCATGGACACTAAAGACCTTGCATGGTATTTTGAAAACGGCTATTTTGCAAACCTCAGTCTGGATCTGAACCAGAAGATCGTCCGCAGGCGGACCGTGCCCCGCCATGACCCGAACCGGAGCTGAACCCTCACAGCTGAAACAGAAAGGAGTATTTTCATGGGACTTTTTGATAAGATGAAGCAGGCCGCCGCAAATGTTTCCGGCAACCAGACCGTCACCTTTACCTTTCAGGCTCTGCCGGAAAGCCTTGCCCAGATGCAGGCACTGCCGGAGGCCAGTCTGGACACCCCCTTTAAGACCGCGGCCCTCACCGTCTGCGCGCTGTGCGCCTACGGTGCCGATAAAAACATCGGGCTGGAGATGCTCAACTGGCTGCGTGGCCCCCGCCCGCTGAACGGGCAGGAGATTTCCTTCCTGAACGACCGCTTCCGGGACGGCAAGAGCTATATCCCGTTCTCCTACTTTGTGGGTGCGTCGCCGGAAAACGGCTATACCCCCCGCCAGCCCTTCACCCTGCTGGTGGGCAGCAACCACACCTCCAACGTGGAGGAAGGCTATTGCAAGCTGTTCATCCCCTGCGGCGGCGCCGACAGCCCCCGCCCCATCAAGCTGCGCCGCAAGGGCGACGGGCAGTGGTTCTTGTGGGAGCAGTACCTGATGACCGGCATCCGCATCCCGGCGTCTGCCGACCCGTGGGCATAAAACAAAGGGGCTGACATGAAAGCCATGAAAACTTTTGCAGCACTGCTTGCACTGGCTTTCAGTCTGGCAGGGTGCGGTGCGGTGGACGGAAGCCCCGTCCGCCCCGCCCCCGGCAGCGCCGGGCAGGGCAGCAGCACAGCGGCTTCCGGTGCCGATTCCGCTGAGCCGGAGCAGCTTGCCGCGCTGCGGCAGCTGGCCGGGGAAAACGGAGACCTTGCCGGGGTGCTCTATCTGGGCAGCGTCCCGGAGCGCACCACCGATGTGCATGCCGTGCTGGACAGCTTACCGGAACAGCCGTGGCAGTTTGTTGCGGACATCCCGGCAGACCGCTGGGTCGCAGCGCCGGGCGGCGGGCGGGAGCTGTACTGCATCTTTGCCGTGTGCAGGGAGGATACGCTTTTTGTCTATGAAAAGCAGAATCCTCAGTACCCGAACGAGACGGGCAAGGAACTTTACGGCAGGCAGGGTGGCCAGCCCATTCTGCTGCTGTGCAACGGCAGCAGGGAGGACACCGACACCATGGTAACGGTCTATTGCAGCACCGGACGCCCGCTGGACTGGAACCCGCAGCTTTCCGCCGAGACCAGCCGCCCTGTGCCGGTGGAGGGCGTAGACGATTTTTCCCAACACCCGGCGCCTGGCGCTGCCCCCTGAGGTGCGCCCCGGCAGGGCATGAGAAAGGAGAACTTATGAAACGACTGAAACTTTTGGCAGCCCTGCTGGCGCTGACCATCGGCCTTGCAGGCTGCGGCGGGTCGTCCAAGGGCGGCAGCAGCCCGGCCAGTTCTACATCCAAAAATAAGCTGGACGGTGACGGCATGACCGCATCCAGCACCCAAGAGCAGGAATACGAAGAGCCGGAGGACGTGACCTACATGCGCCTTCTGGCAGGGGAGGACGAATACCGCGCCTGTGTGCTGTATCTGGGCGGCTCCTATGAGATCACCACCGATGTGCAGAAGGTGCTGGACAGCCAGACCGATCTGCGGGATCTGTGGGGCTTCGTCTACGACATCCCGCAGGATCACTGGGTCGTGGCACCGGATGGCGGGTGCGATTTGTACTGCATCTTCCCGCAGGACCCGCAGGCCACCCTGTTCGTCTACGAGACGAGCCTGACAGACGATGCCGAAAACCCGCTCCAGCGCGGCAAACAGCTTTATTACAGCGAGGACGGCCAGCCCATCCTGCTGCTGTGCAACATCAGCGATATCGCCCCCAACACCGAGGTGGAACTGTACCCCAGCACCGGCGAAGAGCTGGTATTCAGCCCCTTCCTTTCCGGCGAGAACGGCCATGTGGTGGAAGCCGAGGGCGTGTGCGATTTTACCATCTACCCGGAAGGGGACGACTGGGAGACCGACACCAGCCCATGGTCGCTGGAGGGTAACTGGCTGGAGACCGGCCGCGACACCGACGAGGGCTATTTTGACACCGACCCCGCAGACGCCGACCGGATGTGCTTTTTGCCCACCGACGCCGACACCGAGGGCAGCCAGCTGCCCCTGACCGCCAGCTACATCACCCCCTACCCGGAGCTGAACGTGGAGGAAGCCGACCTGTTCTATCAGGAGGGCACCCCGGAGGTACCCTTCCGCTCCAATCAGGAGTGGTACGCTACCTTTACCGGGGAGGACGGCTCCCGCTACGCTGTCACGCTGGAGGACGAGGACACCCTTGCCCTGAAGTTCTATCTGGACGGCCAGGAGAGCTACATGAGCCTTGTCAGCACCGTCTATTTTGCGCGGCAGGAGGCCATGGGCTAAAGGAGAAAACAATGAGAAGGTTTATTGTCGATACGGATACGGCTTCTGATGATGCTGCGGCGCTTATGATCGCTGCTTTGAGTGAGGAGATCGATCTTCTGGGTGTGACGATTGTGGCTGGAAACGTAGGGCTTAAGCAGGCAACGGACAATGCACTGATGACCCTCGAGGTATGTGGAAGTGATGCACCGGTTTATCTGGGAGCGAAGCGTCCACTGTTCCGCGAACGACACGAAACGATCAGTGTCCATGGAAAAGATGGCATGGGTGACTGTGATATCATCCATCCCAAACGCTCACCCGAAGAGAAACGTGCGGTGGAATTTATTCTGGAGCAGGTGGAACGCTACCCGAATGAGGTGGAGCTGGTTGTGCTGGGACCTGCCACGAATATTGCACTGGCGATTCTGACCGATCGTGAGATCATGTCTAAGGTGAAACACATCTGGTCCATGGGAACACCGGGCTTTGGATTTGGAAATGCAACACCGGTTTCAGAATTTAATGTATTTATTGATGCAGAAGCCTATGCTCTGATGCTGGATCTGGAAATTCCGGTGACGATTGCCGGATTTGATCTCTGTGCCGGCAATATCGGTCTGGATCGCTATGAGCTGTCCTATCTGGCCCATGGATCCAAACCGGCACAGTTTTTGGAGCAGGCCACTTCCAAGCTTTTGCAGTTCAATCTGGATACCAGAGGGGTACATATGGTGGATCTTCCCGATGCCATTGCCATGGCAGCTGCAGTATGGCCGGAATTTGTTCAGGATAAGGTGGCATGCCACTGTCATTGCTGTACCGAGCCGGGGCATGCCTATGGCCAGGTGATCTTTTACCAGAAAGGCCGTACCTATGAGGCGATGCCGGAGATCAGTCGGTTTAATGCACAGGTCATTAAAAAAGTAGATGAAAAGCTGTTCACCGAGCGATTTATGGATCTGCTGATGGAGGAAGGGGGAAAAGAAGCATGAAACACACCAAAAAAATCACCATCCTCCACTCCAACGACCTGCACGGGGATTTTCTGGCGGAGCAGGTGGACGAAAAACTGGTGGGCGGCGTTTCCATGCTGTCCGGCTACATTGAAAAGGTGCGGGCAGAACAGCCCAACACCCTCTACGCCATTGCAGGTGATATGTTCCGGGGCTCGGTCATTGATTCCGAATACAAGGGGCTTTCCACCATCGAGATCATGAACGCCCTTGCCCCGGACGTGGTCACCATCGGCAACCACGAGGTGGACTACGGCATCGCGCATCTGCTGTTCATCGAAAAATGCGCGCGCTTTCCCATCATCAACGCAAACCTCTACATCAAAAACACCCCCACACGGCTGTTCACCCCCTACAAGATCCTGCGGATGGACGGCATGAACATCCTGTTCATCGGCATCATCACGCAGGACGTCATCAATCAGACCAAATCCGAATCTCTGGTAGGCTCCTTTGTGGACACCGCCGCAGCTGCCGCCGAGGTGGGCAAGATCTGCAACGCCCACAACAGCATCGATATTGATTTTACCGTGCTGCTGACCCATATCGGCTTTGAGGAGGACCGCCATCTGGCGCGCCAGCTGGACCCGGCGTGGGGAGTGGATCTGATCATCGGCGGGCACAGCCACACCCTGCCGGAGCACGCGGTGGAGGAAAACGGCGTGGTCATTGCGCAGGCGGGCACCGGCACCGACCAGATCGGGCGCTTTGACATCATCGTGGACACGGACAACAACTGCATCGATTCCTACACATGGCGCACCGTACCCATCTGCGCCGAGACCTGCCCCCGCAACCCCGCCATGGAGCAGGTGCTGCACCGCTTCACCAGTCAGGTGGACGAAAAGTACAGCCACATCGTAGGGCGCTTCCGCCGGGAGCTTACCCACCCCCAGCGCACGCAGGAGACCGAGCTTGGCAACCTGTTTGCCGATATCTTTACCCGCAGCCTTGGGGTGGATGTGATGCTGATCGGCTCCGGCAGCATCCGGGCCGAAAAGCTGGGCCCCATCGTTACCTACGGCGACCTTATCGAGGGCTTCCCCTACGATGACGGCGTATTCATGTTCAAGGTGACCGGCCAGCAGCTGCGCCAGATGCTCCATTACATGCTGCGGGAGGAAGCCTACACCGGCCATACGGAGTTCTACCAGCTGCCCTCCACCCTGCGCCTGCGGTACGACCGCCGCAAGGGCGATTTTGATTACTTTACCTACTGCGGCAGAGAGGTGGGCAAGGAGATCGGCGATGACGCCCTGTTCACCGTGGGCATGCAGAACTACCACTTTAAAAACATCGAAAGCTTTTTCAATATCTCCTACGACACCCTCTGCAAGATCCAGAAGCCCCGCAGCGTGGCAACCTCCTGTCAGGATATCCTGATGGAGTATTTCCGGGAGCACGAGATGCTGGACGCGGTGGTGGACGGCAGAATGACCATTCTGCCCTCTACCGCGCAGACCGGCTGAATCCCTTTACCGCACAGCAATAACAACACGAAAAACGAAAGGAGCACCCCATGAAACAGCGATTCTCAAAACGAACGCGTCTTGTCAGCGCCTTGTTGACGCTGGCAATGGTGTTTACCTTTTTGCCCTTCAGTGCCTTTGCGGCGAACACAGAAATTGATTTTAATTCGCCGGATTTTAAGCTTAATTTCCCGGATGAGGAATTTCGGCGCTTTCTCAAAGAATGCTGTGACAAAAACGGCGATGGCAAGCTCGATGTGGATATCAAGAATATGACGATTCCAACCAGTTATGCAATCAAAAGTCTTGAAGGAATTCGTTTCTTTGAAGATCTCGAAAAGCTGGATTGCCACGGTATCGGCTTGACAACACTTAATGTTGGCAAAAATTTCAAACTGAAGGAGCTGGATTGTTCCCAGAATCAACTGAAAAAGTCGGTTGATATTCTTTCGAGCGGACTGAAAAAACTGAATTGCTCCAATAATAAACTGACCTACATGAATCTGGGCATTCTCTATGGGCTGAATCTTGAAGAGGTGAATTGCTCCAATAATGAAATAACGAATATCGTAATGGATAGCGTGGGGGAACTGGTCAAATTTGATTGTTCTAACAACGATCTGATGGCGTTGGATGTCAGCCAATGCTTCAAGCTGGAAGAACTGAATTGCTCTGGAAATCAATTGATGGAGTTGGATGTCGGGCACCAGACGCAGCTGACACAGCTGGATTGTAGCAATAATAAATTGACAGAACTGAACGTGAAACAGAATGGCGGCTTGATATCTTTGATATGCAATGATAATCAGCTGACAACGCTGGACCTGAGCCAAAATCACAGTTTGAGGAAACTGAATTGTGCAAAAAATCGGTTGGCTTGTGTAGACGTTACTGGAATTAGCGTCACGATAACAGCTGATGGCAACAGGTGCCCCATTGCAGTCCGTACAGACGGAAAGTTTGACTTGACCACCCTGCCCGGCTTTAACGTGGGAAAGGCAACCAACTGGAACGGCGGCTCTGTTTCTGGCACGATTCTGACAGTGGAAGATGGCAAGGATGAGGTGAGCTACCAATACGATTGCGGCAATGGAGTAAAGCCCACATTCATCTTTGAAACCAGTCTGCCCATCAATGAGGATAATTTCCCTGACCCTAACTTTAGAAATTACATCAAAACCTACAAAGCAGGTGGCAGAGATGTCCTCACGGTGGAAGAACAAAGAAAAGTCGAAACAATCGAAGTTGAAGGAAAGAACATCAGCAGCTTAAGAGGCATTGAGGCGTTTCCCAACCTGACCGAATTGAAGTGCGGAAACAATTCTATCCAGAAATTAGACCTGAGACAGAATCCAAAGCTGAAAACGTTGAAATGCAATAAGAATCAACTGACCCAGCTGGACCTGAGCAAGAACCCGGATATCGACTATCTGAATTGTTCCGAGAACCAGTTGGAACAACTGGATGTATCGCATCTGAAAGATTTGGTGATGCTCAATTGCTCGCACAACGATCTGGAGCAACTGGATGTCAGAAATAGTAAATTTCTGGAAACACTTTACTGTTCCTGGAATCGGTTGACAGAGCTGGACGCAGATGTGGCCCATAAGTCCCGTCTGGTAAGTGTAGAATGCCAAAACAACCAGCTGACATCGCTGATTCTGGGCCAAAATAAACTGCTGAAGAAACTGAATTGTGCCCATAACCAGTTGACCCAGCTGAATTTGAACAATATGATTTCCTTAAAGGATCTGAACTGTTTCAACAACCAGCTGACCGTGCTGGATGTCAGCGATAGTCCAAAATTGACTACATTGTGGCTTGGGGATAACCATCTCACCAGCCTGAATCTGGACAACAACCCGAAGCTCGATTTCTCTCTTACGGATATTTACAGCGGTGATAATGTTTACACCGTTACCCTGAACCCTGACCGTACGTTTGACCTGAGCACTCTGCCCGGGAACTTTGATAAAAGCCGGGTTACAGGATGGGAGCATGGCAAAGCCAATGGGAACATTCTGACAGTCGATGAAGGCACAAACGTAGTGTACTACGCTTATAAGTGCAGAAGCGATATATTGGAAGTAAGTTTCAAGCTGGATGTGACTGGCACCGGCGGCACCGTTCCCCCGGTAACGCCTCCGGAACCCCCGGTGACGCCTCCGGAACCCCCGGTGACGCCTCCCTCCGGCGGCGGTGACGGCGGCGGTGCAATCGTCATCGTGGCGGCGGCTGGCGCAGCGGTGGCTGGCGTTGTGGGCTACGGCGTGTACAATTATGTTTCCGGCCGCAAGCTGCAAGCCCTGCTGCCGGAAGGCGTGGCTGCACCCGAGAACCGCGCCCAGACCGCGCTGCTGCTGTGGAACACCGCAGGCCGTCCCGAGCCTGCCGACGCTCCGGCCTTTGCAGACGTGGCAGACCCGGATACCGCTAAGGCAGCCCAGTGGTGCGTGGAGCAGGGACTGATGAAGCGCCGCCTGAGCGGCAAATTTGCCCCGGGCAGCAGCATCCCGACTTATCAGGTGCTGAACGCCTACCGCAAGCTGGCAGGATAAAACCTCTCAGTCTCGCTTCGCTCGGCAGCTCCCCTGACCGGGGAGCCAGGAACGCGGGCGTGTTCCGGCAAATGACATCAAAACGCAGCCGATGCCCTGACTTTCCCATCAGGAGAGGGGGCGCGGCATAAAAAATAAGCATCCGCAGCGCACTGCGCCTGAGCTGAAGCAGCCCGGCCATGCGCTGCGGATGCTTTTGTTGTGCGGCGGGGCACGCCGCCAAAAACAAAAAATCCGAACCCTTCTCTTTCGAGAAAAGGTTTGGAGCTTCCTTGTCTGGTGCGAGTAGTGAGACAGAACTTTTTGAAAACAATCGTAGTACAATTTGTTTTTGAGGCCATCGGATAGCAACTTGCTTATATCACATCCCGATGGGCAGCGCTACCCAAGACAAAAAGAAACGCCGTATCGTGTTAAACGATACGGCGTTTTATGGACTCGAAGGGAGTCGAACCCTCGACCTTTCGGATGCGAACCGAACGCTCTCCCATGCGGACCTTAAAGAAGCCCCCAAAGGACAAAACATTTCTTTTGAAAAATGGCAAAAAACATAGGCGTAATGCGGGTTTTCGGACGAGCATTGCTTTCGAGAAAAAATTGCCATTCTTGCTTCAATGTAAAAAAGTTACACTTCAGGAGAAATGCGCTTCAGATGCGATTTGAACGGGCGACCATCTGAATACTTCTTGCGGATCATGCACCGTATGGGGATGATTCGGATTATATCCCCTGTGCGATGAAATTGACGAGAAACAGTTGGATTTTTTCTGGCTGTTTCTTTTTTATTGCACAAATCCGGCGAAAACAGTGCCGATGGATACGCACCCAACGAAGATGCAAATGCCCAAAAAAGCCATCAAATATTGCCTTACTTTATACAAAATATAGCAAGCGGTATACGCACCATAAAGCATATACGGTATAACGTCAATTTTTTGTACATATCTCAACTGAATGACTGGAGGTGAGTTTTCAAAATGCCTGTTATTTATGTTGCAAAAACATCTTCCTACGCACGAAGAATCACGTTCGTTTTAGGACAGACGGTTGAAAAACAGCATGATCCTTGATTATTTCTACGGGCAAGCCGGAGAGCTGTTTTCGTTCTACCGCATTCCAAAGGCTCTGTTTCAGGAGCCACGGTTCCAGAGCCTGTCAACCGATGCCAAGACCCTGTACGGTATCCTGCTGGACCGCATGAGCCTGTCCGTGAAAAACGGCTGGCTGGACGAGCAGAACCGGGTGTTCATCCTCTTCACGATACCAGACCATGCCCATCGCAGAATAAAAGCTCCACAACGCATACCTGTTGGTATAAAATACTCGGCCATCCCAATGGCTTTTGATGGAATAAGGATGGCACCCAACCGCTGATCTTAAAAATGCCCAGATAACACAAAGCCGGGCTGCTGCACAGAAACTGTGGAGCAGCCCGGCTTTTCTACAACGCAGTCACACCGCTACAGTTCTGATCCAGAGGAACAGAGTGGGTGTGCTTAGCCCAGGGTGAGGGTGTTGGTGACGGAGACCACGCAGGCGAGAATGCCCATGATGATGCCGCCGATGTAGGGGTTTTTGGACTTCTTGTAGATCTTGCTGCACACAAAGACGGCAAGGGGCAGGATGAAAACGATGGGGTAGAGCCAGATGCCGGTAATGGAGCCGCCAAGGTGAGTAAGCTCGGACCACAGGAAACCCTTGTTGAAGAAGGTGATGTACTGAACGCCGATCATGATCTCGGGTCCGATAAAGACGAAGAACATCTGCACCAGAGTGCTGAGCCACTTGGACTTACCCAGCTGTACAAAGTTGAAGCCGTTGGTGGCAACAGACAGGGCAATGTAGTACACCAGCCAGAACACCAGATACTTTGCAATGGTGGCAAAGTGCATGGGTGCAAATGCACGGATGGTGATGAAGCACCACAGGCGGAAGTCGGTGAGGAACAGGTAGTCGGAAATGAACACCAGCGCATAGGCGGCGACCACCACGATAAGGGACAGAACGATGGTCTTCCAGAGCTTGCGACCGCTGATCTTCACGCCACGCTCTGCCAGGTCCAGGCCGTTCTTCTTGCTATAGCAGTTATAGGTCACCACCATAACCAGGATGGTAAACACGCCACAGAGGAAGGTCCACATACCGATGTACCAGGTGGCACCCTGATTCCAGAATGCCGGACGGTTCTTACTGCACCATGCATAGATGGTGGGGTAGAGGATCATGCCCATGATGGCACCAAATGCAAGACCGCCCCAGTACCAGCCCTTGCCCTTGCCCTTGGGAGCGGGGAGCGGCTGTGCGTCAGCAGCAGGCTTGAGCTCTGCAAAGTAGCGAGCGTCCAGAAGGGCGATGGCGGCGTAGATGACGAACATAAAGAAGCCAGCGATGCCCACCGTATTGAAGAATGCCTTCCACTGCCATGTCTGGTTGTTGGCATCCAGCTTGATGGGAGCATCCAGTGCCTTGTCAAAGAAGGTGACGCTGTCAGCAACAACATTCTTGGAGAAGTGTGCCCAAGGGTGGGTGATGGCCGGGTTGAAGATGACACGGATGGATTCCTTGCCGTCGATCTGCTCGGTGTAGTAGGTATCGGCACTGCGCTTGTCCAGACCGGTGGGGTCTACGCCAAAGTGCAGGAAGGACTGTGCAGTATTCTGGTCGATGTAATCCCGGGGAGCACTCTTGGTGCCGTCTTCCTGCTTTACCCGGTGGAAGAACTCGTCGTACTGGCAAGCAACGATACCAGCATCACGGCTGCCAAAGATGTTGACCCACTGATCGTCCTTCTTGTAAACGGCATCGTTGGACACCAGCAGTGCGGCGGCGATCAGCCCTTCCTCGTCCTGCATCACAGCCACACGGCTGGCAAGTGCGCCGTTGGAGTGACCGGTAACGCCGATGCGGCTTGCATCAACGTAGGGCAGGCGAGCAATGTACTTTACGGCATCGTAAAGACCGTTGGCATTGTTCTCAGCATCCCACCAGGTTCCGTCCGGGATGACCTCAGAGTCGCCGTGACCGTACATACTGATGGAGATGACCACATAGCCTCTGCGAGCGTACTCAACATAGTTGAGGTCCTGCATCTCACGGTTGTTGTACCAGCCATGGCTGGTGACGATCGCCGGAGCGGGGTTCTCTCTGGTGGCGTTTTTCGGCACCAACAGAAGGGCGTCCAGTTCGTGACCGCTGTCGGTGACCATAGTGATGTCGTGGTACTTGATCGCACCGCCGCCTGTCTGCACCATGGATGCGCCCAAAGAGCTTATAAGGCATAGGATCAGAGCGATCGCGACCCAGAAGCTCGCGCTCTTTTGCTTTTTCATTTTGTTTCCTCCTTGTTGTGATTTTTTTTCTTTTTGTTGAGTGTAACACTTCACACTCAACTGCCTAATGAGAATTTATCAAAGATGCACAAAAAATGCAATAAATAAGTTTGTTGCTCTTTTTATGGATTTTGTTGCTGTTTTTTGTCATTTATTCGTTTTTTGTCTTTTCCGTTTGTATACAAAATAACTTCCACAAATTAAAGCTGCTGTAATTGTAAGAACTGAACAAAGGGGCTGCAGCACGTGATTTTGTGCTGCAGCCCCGATCCGGTGCTTTTTTTGGAAAGCAGTGCCCGCTATTATGAAAATTTTTTTCGTTTTTTCGACGACCGGTAGGCGGAGGGGGTGATCCCCTCTGTGCGTTTGAACACCGCCGTAAAGTGGCTGATGTTGTCATAGCCTACCTCTTCAGCGATCTGGGAGATGCTTTTGCCAGTCTCCAGCAGCAGCTCCTTTGCCAGTTGGATCCGGCGGCTGCTGATGTAGTTCACAAAGCTCTCTCCCGTTTCCTTATTAAAGGTCCGGGAAAAATAGCTGGGGCTGAGGTGGCACAGGTCTGCCATCTCCTTCATGGTGATCTCCTGCTGCAGATGATCCCGGATGTAGACCACCGCCGGGTAGACCACGCTGCTGGGGTTTACCGGCAGCACCCCGGTCTGCTGCGGTCTGTGCTCCTCCTGCGGCAGGAGCTCCTGGATCTGGATCTCCTCGCTGGACTGTTCGGCGTTGGCACTCATCAGCCACTTGTAGGTCTCATCCCGGGTGTGGCTCTTTACGGCACGGTCAACAATATAATGCACCATATCGTTGATATATTCTGCGACCTGAACGATCCGGTCGTAATCCATTTCTGGCAGAAGCTCGTATTTCCGCAGGATCTCCTGCTGTGCAGCGTCCTCTTGCGGAAGGATGGAACTGATCTCGTTTACCAGACGCTCCGCCTTTTCCTGGTCCTTGTGCCGCAGACGCACCTGCCCGAACATCACGGCACCAAGGTAGATATCCCCCACCATGACGGGGACCGCTACGTCCACGATGCCGCAGTGGCACAGGTAGATGTAGGGGCGGCCCCGGCGCACTGCCTCAACTCCTGCCAGCGCATCGCAGCGGAAGCAACGCTTGCGAGAAACGGGATTCTCTCGCACGATGCTGCAGAACGCGGTACGGCCACTGTGTTTCGTGACAGGCTTCCCCTTGATGTCGATGCAGACGATGGCGGTACCGGTCAGCTCCGCCAACCGGTCCTGCATTTTTTCCCAGAGAGGGATATCCAAAACGTTTTCTATGGTGTATTCAAACCTGCTCATACCTTCGATTTTCCTTCTCCTTGCCGGACATTCGAACACTGCCATCATAAATGACCCGGCATGGAAAAGCAAGGTCCTCGGAGCAAAATCATGGTAATGTACAAATTTTCTACATTGAATAGGGTATATTGACGAGGGATTCCGGGGACAGATCTGCCCAAACCGAATGCAGCAGGCCTTCATCAGCCCTGCGTCGAGCGGAACGACCATCCTCAGGCTCACAAAAAAGCAAAACGCCTGTTGGGACACGGCATTAGCGGCAGCATCCCCAGTAGACATTCCTACTGGTTGGGAACCGCGCACTAAGCAACAGCAATGGGTTGCGTTTGCTGATTTTCCGCAGTGTAGTGTAGTGTTTGCAGCGAAATATCGGAGAATGGTGATTTATGGCCAAATCAAAAAAGATATTGGTCAGATACTTCGCAAACTATGCGAGCAAAAGGATATTGAAATAATTGAAGCAGAAGCCTGCCCGGACCATATCCATATGCTGATAAGTTTTTCGCCGAAGTACAGCATTTCTTACGTTATGGGATATCTCAAGGGAAAGAGCAGCCTCATGATTTTCGACAGACACGCGAATTTAAAGTACAAGTATGGAAATCGACATTTCTGGGCCAGAGGATATTTTGTGGATACTGTTGGAAAAAACAAGCAGAGAATCCAGGAGTATATCAAGAGACAACTGGAACAAGACCAAATTGCAGACCAGTTAAGCCTTAAGGAATTCACGGACCCGTTTACGGGTAGCAAGGAAACCAAGGCGTAAATAAAAGGCCCCTTGAGGGGCCTGCCACGAGACAGGAATGCAGTTGGCAGACCCATTCGTGGCCCCTTAAGGGGCTTTGCTAGTATTATGCCCTTCTAGGGCTTACTCAAGCCACCGGCTCAGCCGGTGGTTTTGACTGCACAAATCGGCAAAAACAGCGCCGACAGCTACGCACCCAACAAAGATGAAAATGCCTAAAAAAGCTATCAAATATTGCCTTACTCTATACAAAATATAGCAATCGGTATACGCACCGCAAAACATATACGGTATAGCGTTAATTTTTCGTACATATCCCAACTGGAAGACTGGAGGTGAGTTTTCAAAATGCCTGTTATTTATGTTGCAAAAACATCTTCCTACGCACGAAGAATCACGTTCGTTTTAGGACAGACGGTTGAAAAACAGCATGATCCTTGATTATTTCTACGGGCAAGCCGGAGAGCTGTTTTCGTTCTACCGCATTCCAAAGGCTCTGTTTCAGGAGCCACGGTTCCAGAGCCTGTCAACCGATGCAAAAATCCTGTACGGCATCCTGCTTGACCGCATGAGCCTGTCTGTGAAAAACGGCTGGCTGGACGAGCAGAACCGGGTGTTCATTATCTTCACGATAGAGGATGTCAAGAGGGCGTTGTGTTGCGCAGACAACAAAGCGACCAAGCTGCTCCGGGAACTCGAAAAGTTTGGTCTGATTGAACGAAAACGCAGAGGTCTGGAAAAGCCAAGTTTGGTGTATGTGAAGAACTTTTCAGCAGAATCGTCAAAATCAATATTCCAGAATCGTGATTTTCACGATTCTGGAGGCTTCAAAAACGCAAGTCAAGACCCTTCAAAATCACGATGTAATAAGACTAAAGAGAATGATACTGAAATGAGTGAGACTGATCCATTCAATTCTGAAGAAGCGGATGGGATGAGCAAACGCACCCAACTGGAAGAATATTTTTCTCAGTCTTTGGAGGTAGACCTTCTGCTCCGGCTCTGCCCGGATGATGAGGACACCATCTATCAGATCGTAGATTTGCTGGTGGACACCTGTGCCACCAAGCGCAAGACGCTGCGCATTGCCGGGGACGATAAGCCCGCCGAGGTGGTACGCAGCCGGTTTATGAAGCTGAACGCCGACCATATCCGTTTTGTGCTCAAGTGCCTTGCAGAGAACAGCAGCCCCATCAGGAACATGAAACAATATCTGCTCGCTTCTCTGTACAACGCACCCACCACCATGCAGCTTTCCTATCAAAACCAAACTAATCACGACTTAGCGATACGGGGGTGATAAAAATTTCAAAGAAAGCAACTACAATTGCCATCGTCAACCAGAAGGGCGGAACCGGCAAGACCACCACCTGTGAAAATCTAGGCATCGGGCTGGCGATGGAGGGCAAAAAAGTCCTGTTGGTGGACGCTGACCCGCAGGGGTCGCTGACCATTAGCATGGGCTGGCAGCAGCCCGATGAACTGCCCACGACCCTGTCCACCCTGATGGCAAAAGCCATGAATGACCAGCCCATCCAACCCGGCGAGGGCGTTCTGCACCATGCAGAGGGCGTTGACCTGATTCCGGCAAACATTGAACTGGCAGGGCTGGAAGTTTCCCTTGTCAACTGCATGAACCGGGAAAAGATGCTAAAACAGGTGCTGGAAGGCGCAAAGCACGACTACGATTTCATTCTGCTGGATTGCACCCCTTCCCTTGGGATGCTGACCGTGAATGCACTGGCAGCGGCGGACACCACCCTGATTCCGGTGCAGGCGCAGTACCTGTCTGCGAAAGGCTTGGAGCAGCTTTTGCAGACGGTGCAGAAAGTCCGGCGGCAGATCAACCCGAAGCTGAAAATCGAGGGCATCCTGCTCACCATGACCGACAGCCGCACCAACTACGGACAGCAAATCGACAACCTGATTCGGGGTGCTTACGGCAGCAAGATCAAGGTGTTTGACCAGACCATTCCCCGGTCTGTCCGTGCTGCGGAGATCAGTGCAGTGGGCAAAAGCATTTTCCAGCACGACCCCAAAGGTAAGGTGGCAGAAGCCTACCGCTCTCTGACGAAGGAGGTGATGGCGAATGCCGAAAAACAGCTTAAACGTGTCGCTGAAAGGGGCAGATGACATTTTCTCCACCGAAGAATCCCGGCAAGAGCAGCAGCGGGAACAGGTGCAGCAGATTCCCATTGGAGAGCTGTTTCCTTTCAAAAACCACCCCTTTAAGGTTTTGGACGATGAATCCATGCAGCGCACCGTAGAGAGCGTAGAACAGTACGGCGTGCTTTCTCCGCTGATTGCACGTCCACGCCCGGAAGGTGGCTATGAGATCATCTCCGGGCACCGCCGCCAGCACGCTGCACAGCTTGCCGGGCTGGATGCGCTGCCTGTCATTGTCCGTCAGATGGATGATGATGCCGCAGTTTTGCTCATGGTGGACTCGAATCTCCAACGTGAAAACATCTTGCCCAGTGAAAGGGCTTTCGCCTACAAAATGAAGCTGGAAGCTCTAAAAAATCAAGGTGCTAGGTCAGATTTGACTTCGTGCCAAGTTGGCACGAAGTTCCGGGCAGACGAATTGCTTGCGGAAAACTCCAGCGAAAGTGCCCGAAATGTCCAAAGGTTTATCCGTCTGACCAACCTTGTTCCCGAATTGCTGGACATGGTGGACGAAAAGAAAATCGCTTTTAATCCCGCTGTGGAGTTGTCCTATCTGGACGAAAGCCAACAGCGGGATTTTTTAGAAGCGATGAATGACACCCAGAATGCGCCGTCCCTTTCTCAAGCGCAGCGGCTCAAAAAGCTGGCGCAGGAAGGGCACTTCTCGTATGACGTTGCCTTTGCTGTCATGGGCGAAGAGAAAAAGGACGAGCTGGACAAGGTAGTTATCAAAAATGACACCCTGCGGAAGTATTTCCCCCGCAGCTACACCCCGAAACAGATGGAGGACACCATCATCAAGCTGCTGGAACAGTGGCAGCGCAAACAGCAGCGGCAGAATGAGCGCTGACTTATACCGTAACGAAAGACCCGATGGGGTCTTTTTCTTTTGCAAACAAAAGGAGAACAGCCTATGAAAAACAACGCTACCCGTACCATCCGCTCCGAAGAGATCACCATAGAGGTGCGTATCTGCGCTGCACTGGCGGCAAACCGGGGCGGCGAGGTCTACCTTGCAGCCATTGCCCCGGATATGGAGCTGACCGTCATCACGCTGGACGAGGCTCCCGGCATCCTGCCCTGCTTTGAGGAGGACGATGCCTGCCTGAACCTCCCTGACACCTCGCTGCTGCTCTGCTACAACCCGGCGCAGGTGCTGAAGATGGGCGGCAAGCACTACCTGACCGGCCCGGTGATTCTTGCCCGCACCAACATGGACGGCAGGGTCATCTCTCTGACCATTGATGAGGTCTACCTGTTCCAGAAGTATCTGGAAAGCCACAGCATCACCCTGATGGCTGACGACCAGAAGCTGCCCTGCATCTGCATCGACTGAGGTGCCGCTATGTCAACGAGAGCAGAATTTTTCCAGAGTATGTATCCGGGACTGTCCGATGGTGAAGTCATTGATGAACTTATCAAAGCCAGTATATACGGTTTTGAACACGGCGCGGAAGTTGTGACTATCAGTGCCGCAGAGGGCATCCATTATGTGCCTTACGATGCGGCAATGCAGAAAAAATCTCCGTATTTGGAGGGCACCTATGAAGCCTGCAATATTCCTTTTACGGATTTCCAGATCCGCTATCAGCCGGAGCAGATTCGCATTGTGGAGGGCAAACGCATCCTGGAGGATACGGCCTTTCTCTGTCGGAAAGATAATGACCACTTCCTTATTCTGCCGAGCGTTTATGAGAAGCTGGATTTGGATGACTGGCTTCTGGCACACCTGTTTTTCTACGACAAAGACGGAAAACGGTGTATCGGTGTGGAACTGTCGGAGGTTGATTGATGCGAGTTGTCTTTGAGTTTATGCTGTTTGAAGCCGGCGCTTTTTTCGGCTTCTTTGTGGCAGCTCTGTTGAACGCCGCCCGTGCTGGGCAGGAAATCACTATCAAATTCGAGGAGGAAGATAATGGAACAGAACGAGAATACTTTGTCGGTGCTGAAAATTGCACCGGGACAGTATCCGCAGCAGGTCGAGATCGATAACGACCTGAAAGCCTTGCAGCAGGCGGTGGGCGGCTCCATCGGCGCAAGCTACCCTTTTGAAGATCCGGTTGCCATCGTCTACAACGATGACGGCAAGCTCATGGGTCTGCCGCTGAACCGTGCCCTGTGGGACGAGGACGGGCTGATGTACGATGTCATTGCCGGAACCTTTCTGGTGGTGGGGCTGGGAGAGGAGGATTTTGTATCGCTCTCCCCGGAGTTGGCGCAGAAGTATGAAGAAGAATTCCATCAACCCGAAGCCTTTCTCCCTCTGGGGCATCGCCTGATGGTCATTCCGGTTCCGGATGAATCGGTTCAGAATGACGCAGAAAAGGCTGTGAGTAAGCCCCCGGTGGAACATGACCGTTAAGCTGAGGTTCTCTTAGGGAGGTGGTGACAATGCAGGAAGAAATCGAGCATAAGACGGTCAACCTTGCCATCTCGACCACAAAACTGTCTGCCCGCACCCTGCTGCGTGGGATGCAGTTTCTGCTACGGCAGTACGACAAGAACGCTTCGCAGGGCAAGCAGTCCATGAAGCGGCTGGTACGGCAGAACCGTGGCGTGACCAATGTGGAGATCCAGAAAACCGGCATCAAGGATTTTGACCGCTATGCTAAGCGGTATCACATCGACTACTCCATCCAGAAAGACTTGGCCTGCAAGCCGCCCCGGTATCTGGTCTACTTCAAGGCACAGGACACGGATGCCTTGAGCGCAGCGTTCAAGGAATATTCGGCATCGGTGCTGGATAAAACCGAGCGTCCTTCCGTGCTGGCAAAGCTGCATGATCTGGCGCAGTCCGTTGCAAATCTGCCGGACAAAGTGCGGCACAAGCAGGAGGAGCGCGGCCTATGAGCAAAAAGAAGCTTTCCAAGCTGCTGGTGCTCTATCTGCCCTATGTGGTAATTGGCTTGCTAGCCACCAATCTGGGCGAGGCGTGGCGGCTGGCCGTGGGCAAGGAACTGGGCGATAAAATCGTATCGCTGATGGGAACTATCCCGGTAGCGTTTGCCAATCCGCTGCCCAGCCTGCACCCATTTGACTTGTTCATTGGTCTGTGCTGCGGCGCTGGAATGCGGCTGGCGGTGTACCTGAAAGGCAAAAACGCCAAGAAGTACCGTCACGGCATGGAGTACGGCTCTGCCCGGTGGGGCGGACCCAAAGATATCGAGCCGTTTATGGCTCCGAAATTTGAGGACAATATCATCCTGACCAAAACAGAACGGCTGATGATGTCCAACCGCCCACCTGACCCCAAGAACGCCCGGAACAAAAACGTGCTGGTGGTCGGCGGCTCCGGCAGCGGCAAGACCCGGTTTTGGCTCAAGCCCAACCTTTTACAAT
>OHRN01000307.1_pt1 | contig 23594 bp, 10 predicted proteins | sample 1578431 | NCBI WGS metagenome assembly OHRN01 (sample SAMEA3879507, study PRJEB24766) | human gut metagenome | biome: human-associated habitat; feature: feces | place: USA | collected 1985/1987 | reverse complement strand
GGAAGAAAGGATTGTTACCTATCGTTTGTAGTCAGAGATTCAGATTGAAATAAGGCCTCCGGTTGTATTGCTATAGCGGCAATAGGCCGGAGGTCTTTCTATCTGTGCATTATCGCACTCTTTTTGTGCGTATATGCACAAAAAGAATATATGCTGATAAATCCAAATCACTAGTATATAACGCTTTATGTTTTGGCACAGGATTTGAAGTATTCTTCTGCAAACAACAGAATATAATGAAAACACTAAAGTATGCATGGCGTTTCCTTGTGCGCTCCAAATCATATACAGTCATTAATATTGTCGGCTTGTCATTAAGTCTGGCGTGTACAATCATACTGGTACGTTATATTCATCAGGAGACACGAGTAAATACTCATTGCATAGATGCTGAAAATGTATATATACCGCTTCGGGATATTGATGGGAATGTATATGCAGGTAGTGTATCAGATGGATATAGTGGAGCAGATACAGTTTTCTATTCTCCGGAAGCTGTGAAGGAAAAGGCCCGTTTTGTAACTTTCAGCAATGATAATGTTGCCATAAATGGAAAGCCGTATACCGTACAATTATTAGCGGCAGATACCGCTTTCTTTCATTTCTTCACGTATCCCCTCAGTGGTACACCAATGAAAGCTCCCAATGATGTACTTGTTACCCGCCAGTTTGCCGAGCGTGTATTTGGAAAGGAAAATCCAATTGGAGAAAAACTAAGTTATTCCGGTGGTCATCTTCTCACTGTCTGTGGTGTATTGGATGAACCGGCATGTAAATCCTCGTTAACATTTGACATCGTTTTAAACCTCGAACTCAAGAATGGAGAAAGAGGATGGGGAAAGATGCTGGTTGAACTTATCCGTTTTATGCCGGGAGTGGATGTAGATGCTATTAACGCTATTAGTAATATCTACCGTCAAGCTGATGGCGGTTACCGTATACGTTATGATTTTATTCCTGTCAGTGAGCTTTATTGGAATAAGATATTAGCAGCAAAAGCCGATGCTCCGGAAATGTGGCATTACAGCAGTCGATTTCATTTATGGGTACTGTCCTGTGTATGCCTGTTGCTTCTTTTGGCCGGCATTCTCAATTTCGTCAATATCTATTTGGTTTTTATGCTAAAGCGTTCCAAGGAGTATGGCATCAGGAAAGTATTTGGCATGAGAGGTCGTACACTTTTTCTTCAGTTATGGACAGAGAATGTCTTGATGGTACTCATCGCTTTATTTTTCGCATGGTTCTTTATAGAGATGTTTTCAGGATATGCCAATCGTTTGCTGGAAAGCAACGTTATGTATACAGCTTTCGATTGGCAGCTCTCTTTGGCAATATTTATATTGTTGCCACTGTTGACAACGATTTATCCTTATCTTAAATACAATTATTTGCCTCCGGTCGTGTCTATAAGTACGATTGGTACTTCACGTCAGTCAGTGAAAACACGCACCCTTTTCTTATTTGTGCAATATAGTATCACTCTTTTACTGATCATCTTATCGTTGTATTTTAGTAATCATCTTCATTTCCTGCTGAATACACCTCCGGGTTTCAGAACCGAAGGAATTTTATATGCTGATCTGATGCCAAAGCTTCCTAACCAATGGTGGGAGGATAGTCAGGAAATACAAAATAAGCGGTGGCATGACAGAGAAGTTATGGAACAGAAGCTGAATGAATGCCCATATATCGAACACTGGTTTGCCGGAGATACTGGTCGCGAAGGCATTTTATCGGCTGGTAGCATGTCAAGTATGATAAATGATAAGGGAGGAAAGTTAAATATGGCAATGATGTGGGTAACAGTGGATTTCTTTAAGTTATATGGATTACATATAGTTGATGGTTCATTGCCCGATGAAGTAAATGGACATGCCGATTATCTGGTAGCTATGAACAAAGCGGCATTAAAAGCTTTTGGTTATACCCGTCGGGAAGATGCATTCGTCAAAGGTGAAAGTTCACTTTGGAGTTCTATATCTAATGGTAAAATAGTAGAAGGTGGATTGTCATTGATGCCTGTACAGGCTATTATTGCAGATTATTACTCTGGACATTTGACTGCTGGTAAAAAGCCGATTATATATATGATATCCAGCGCAGGAATTAATGCCCAGTGTCAAATATCCTGTGTGCCGGGAAAAGAAAAACAATTAGTTGATTATCTTAAGAAATGCAGGGAAGACATATATAACTCTAATGAATTCGATTATCATTGGCTGAAAGATGATATAAAAGCGTTGTATCAGGACGACCGCCGCATTGCAACCGTCTTCACCCTTTTTGCCACTATCTCTATATTTGTTTCCGCTTTGGGATTATTTGGTCTTTCGTTATTTGATATCCGCCAGCGATATCGGGAAGTAGCCATCCGGAAAGTGAATGGTGCCCGGCTCAGGAATCTTTATTCCATCCTGTTCCGCAAATATATATGGATTATAGGCGGTGCAACATTACTCACGATGCCATTATCATACTATCTGATATACATATATACATCAGATTTTGTGGTCAAAACTCCGGTAAGCATTTCTATTTTTGTGATAGCTTTGTTGGTTGTCGTAGCTATTTCCGCAGGTACATTGTTCTGGCAAGTGAATAAGGCGGCACGAATTAATCCTGCGGAGATTATAAAGACGGAATAAATCTGAATGGATGTATGAAAGAAGCATGGAGGAGTTGACAAACCACTTTTAATGTTGTATCTTTGTAAGTGAAAACCGGAAGTAAATTCGATAACATTGATAATATAGACGAAAAAATGAGCAATAATAAGTATAATATAATAACAGATTGCAGGCATTCCCACTCCGGGTAATGCTTGTTGGATAGTCTGATATAAGCTAAGGGCTGAGATTCTTCATGGGAATTGCGGCCTTTTTTGTTGCTTAAAATGGATGTTTATTGCAGGAATAACGAAATTAGAGTTTATAATAAACTTGGAGGACGTTTATAATAAACGATGAAAGAATTTATTAATAAATGATTGGCGGTTACTGCATAATTAGTCAAAGTCTTTCGTATAGATATGGGTGCTGATTTTGAAAAGTTCTGTATCTTCTAAGTAAATCGATGAATTATTACTACACTACTCCCTTTCTCTTTTTGTGTCATTGAACTGAATACCTTACGAGGTAAGGAGAAGAATAATCTTCGGACTTAATTTTTATTTTCGCTTTATTAGCTATTAATGCGAATCAGCCGTTGATTCAAATCAAAGCAGAAATGCATTAAATGTATTTTTGTCATTCAGACGACCAACGAGAGAAAGAATCTCATTTTTTGTGTACAGGAAAAAAGATTCTTCGTCGTTATACTCCTCTGAATGACAGAGGCTATTATGAACCAGACTTTATCTACTTCTCTACATCTTGAATAAACCGTTCAATATAATCAGTCGGCAGCATCCCGAACTCTTTCTTAAAACACACACTGAAATACTTCGGATCATTAAAACCAACTATATATGCCAATTCTGAAACACGAATATTATTTCCCTTTTCTTCCATGATCCGGCAGGCAGCTTTCAAACGCACATTGCGAATAAAAGCAGAAGTATTCAAACCTGCCAAGGATTTCAGTTTCTTATATAGAGTCGATTTACTGGTAATCATTTCTTCGGCAAATTGTGTCTGGTCAAATGCAGCATCTGCCAAATGATTATTCACGCATTCAATGGCACGCTTTATAAAGTCTTCATCCAGACTTGTATAATTCAAGTCCTTTACTTCAAACACCAATTGATTCTTGAAGTCGCGTGCCGTACGTTCCTTATACTTCAGCAGGTTACGGATACGGGCATGCAACACCGTCAGGTTAAAAGGTTTGCTAATAAAAGCTTCCGCACCAGCTTCGTATGCTTCCGCACGGTCTTCTTCCTTATTCTTGGCAGTCAATAGAATCACCGGAATATGGCTGATTTCCAAATGACCTTTTACGTACTTACAGAATTCGATGCCATTCATTTCGGGCATCATCACATCCGATACAATCAGGTCAATATCCTCATTCTCCAATACCGTAATTCCCTCTTTCCCATTTTCGGCAGTAAAGACGTTGTAATCACGGTTCAGAAGTTTAGTCATCAATTGCAGCAACTCCTCATTGTCTTCGACCAGTAAGATAGAATTGGCTTTCTCCGTCACTTCTTCTACTTCATTGGTAGCTTCCACTTGCGTGACTTCATAAGTCACCGTCTTCTGTATCGGCAAGATTGCTTCATTATCTATTTGTTCTTCTTCATAATAAGAACGGTCAATAGGAATCCTCACGATGAACTCTGTTCCCTGATCGACTTCACTCTCTACTGAAATGGTTCCTCCGTGCAACTCCACCAAATCTTTTGTCAGGGAAAGTCCGATACCGGTGCCGATAGTATTGAACTTTCGATAATCTCCTTCGTAAAAGCGTTTGAACAGCATTTTCTGTTTCTCTTTTGAAATGCCTTTCCCGTTATCCTTCACTTTCAAGAGCACAAAATCTTTATTTTTATCATAAGACAAAGTTACTTGGATAAATCCGCCTTCCTTATTGTATTTAGCAGCGTTAGACAACAGATTATATAATATCTTATCCAATTTATCTGTATCGAAATAGCCGATAATAGCTTCCGGGTCGCAAAGTACAGAGAAATGTATCTTTCGTTTCTTCACCAGCGGTTGAAAACTTTCAGTCTCTCTTTTCACAAAATCCGCAATATCTCCCGGAGAAACACGCAATTTAAGATTTCCGGTCTCTGCTTTACGGAATTCAAGAATCTGCTGTAACAATCGTATTAATCGCTGTATATTGCTATTCATCACCGTATATAAATCATTATGACTAGGTGCCTGTGTCTTCAACTCATCCACCGTAGCCGAAATAATAGTCAACGGAGTTAACAGCTCATGCGTAATATTAGTAAAGAACTGCAATTTCGCATGATTCAATTCTTCTGCTTTTGCTTTTTCTATTTCACGCAGGCGCAATGCATTCCGAAGCAACATACGGTTCTTTGTTGTACGGTAAATCAAAATTCCTACGACCAACACCCATATTATATATAACAGATATGCCCACCAGGTAGCCCAGAACGGAGGAAGGACTACCACTGTCAATTCACGCACATAGCCACTCCATTCTCCGTTCTCATTGGTTGCTTTCAACTGAAAAGTATATGTCCCGCTCGGCAGATTGTTATAATAAGCAAAGCGACGGTCTGCATCCGTATACTGCCAGTCCCGATCAAAGTTCTGTAGCCGGTAAGCATATCTGTTTAGTTCGGGATTCTTATAGGTAAGGGCGGCAAATTCAATACTAAAATTATTGTATTTATGAGGAAGTTCAATCTTACTGGTATAGGTAGGCATTACCGGTGAAATCTTTTGTTGCAGTTCGACCGGCAATTTACTGAAAGAATGATTGAATATTTTAATATCTGTTATCAGGAAATTGGTTTCCTGAGAAGGTATTTCCATTTTATCAGGAAAAAAACTGTTGTACCCCTTATGTCCTCCAAAAAACAATTCTCCATTTCGACTACACGATGAATTGACTATAAAGTTATCCTGCAACCCATCGGCAGAAGTATAGATATGGGTCGAGAAATCATTTCCAACAGCAGCTACATAAAGTTTCACTAGTCCGGAAATCGTTCCCAGCCATAAATTACCACTTTTATCTTCTTCTATGCTAACGATAACGTCTCCCGGAATACTATATGCACGCGTTTTTTCCTCAAATTCTCCTTTGTTACGATTATAAAGGTATAATCCTCCTCCCTCAGTCCCTGCCCACAATCGACCAAAACGATCAAGATGTATACACAAGACTGTATTCGTGATTAGTTTACGATTATGAAAACTATAATTCTCATATTTCAATGTGGAAGGTTGACGGACATCCCCCGTTATATGAATCACACCCAAATTAGAAGTTGCCAGCCAGACACTGTTATCCATATCCTTTATGATATCTCTTACATATATCCAGCCTGCCGACAAACTATCATTAAAGTTCATCGTTTCAAAGCGATAGTCTGTACCGTCAGCCAATCTGACCCCTATTCCTCCTCGCGTGCCAACCCAGCAATTCCCTTCATAATCTTCATATAAAGCCGACACACAATCAGAAGTAAGGAAACCGCTATTCTTTGTAGTCAAGTGTTTTACCTTTTCACCTTTCCGATATACGTAGATTCCTCCATTATACATACCAAACCAGATTTCACCACTCTTCTTACGCTGGGTAACTGCGAAAAGGGATGGCAAATCTTTTAACCCCGAAAATTCCGGTATGTGCGAATACATCTTTAGCTTTCCTGTTTCATACTCTCTACAGGCTAGTCCGTAAGTTCCTACTCCAATCCATAGGTTTTGATCTGAATCAGCAAATAAGGTACGAACGGAAGTTACCGGAATATCTTCATCTCCAAAGTTAAGTGTATATAAAGCAAATGTAGATTGACGTGTATCAGCCATCAGAACTCCTCCCCCAATAGCCCCTATCCACATATTCCTCTGAGCATCACGCATAATCGAGTTAACCTCGTCAGAAGGAATACGATAATCTGTTTTTCCCGATTTATAATTAATAAATGCGTCCGGTTCATCAAGTTTTAAGATACTCAACCCACTACGTGTACCAACCCACAGGGTGTGAGTATTGATATCTTCTGCTATATCATATACTATATTATCAGACAAACTGGAATCATCACCGTTCTCATGCAGAAAACGCTGATAAGACACACGTTGCATATCTTTAGGATTCTGCAATTTAAAAAGACCATATCCCCAACTCCCTACCCAAATATCTTTATTACTATCTTCATAAATTACATGAGAAGAATATTGGTCATTGATTTTCGGATATATTTCCACTTTATCTGTGGATGGAGAATAACGAAATAAGCCTTGTGCCCAAGTTCCAATCCAGAGATCGCCATCTGAATCTTCTAATAATGATTTTATGGTAACATACCGCAGTCTACTATCTCCAAAGTCATCTCCACAAACTACAAAAGTATCTTTCTCTGCAACATAACGACATAAACCGTTATCCGTCCCCACCCAAACTGTATTATCACGAGTCACACACAGAGCAGACACTACATTGTTAGAAAGATATGGTGCTTTATACTTTTTTATTTCTCCGGTTCTTTTATCCATCACGTTCAGTCCTTCCGATGTACCAATCCAAAGATTATTATTATTATCATCAACCAAACAAGTGATGCTATTGGTAGTCAATAAATCCGGAGAGTAAAGATTGGATTTATAAAGAGTGGTCTCATAGCCATTATACTGGCAAAGTCCATTACGAGTAGCGAACCAGATAAATCCATCTTTATCTTGATACACTTTTTGTACTTCATTTGTCGGCAAGAAATATGGAGCAGAAAGTTGCTTAAATTTGAGGTTGTAGATGACATCCTCTGTCGCCAATAACAAAGCAGACTTCAAAAGCAAAAACAAAATCAAAAAACTCAGCTTATAATAAAGGATAACGATTCGCGTGTTTTTCATATGATCATATTTTGTTCGTTAAATACAAATATAATACTTCACAACTGTATATACGACCAAAATTATGAATAAAAAATTTAATAAACAACGATTAGACAGTTCTAGCTTTACAGATATACTGATAAGTAGAACTTTTTGAAGGGAAATTCACCATATAGGCATTTAAGACTCATCACTATACATAAAAAAATACAGTGGAAAAACACTTCCACTGTACATTTCTCATATTTTAAAATTACTCAAATAGAATCGTTTTTATCTCTTTCGTATCCAGACGCACTGTCACTTGTTTCTTATCTTCCGAAATTTCTATCGACCGGACCGGATTCAACTCTTTCTTTGTAAAGCCATTCTTAGCTTCATTCTTCTTCCAAAGTTGAAGTGTCATATAAATCTTGCTACCAGCCAATTTATCAGAAGCCATAATCAAAGCACACTCATCACTGACAGGATGTAACCCTTTCGGATACGATGTATATAGTTTATCCCATCCAGCCAATGGTATCATAGCCAGTTCATACTCTCCGTTATCAATAACCGGAATATCCAGCTTGCCGACCCTTCGGGATGTTTCTTTAAATACACCATTAAAACGAGGCAGTGAATAATGTCCCAAACAGATTTCCGTCGGTTCGGAGACCGAAACTTTATCCACTCTCAAGATTCCGTTCGGTAGCGGAATATCGGCCAGTTGATATCTTACTGTACTGTCTGTTTCAAGTACGGCATCACGGCGATAGATACCGTCTTTAAAACTTTGGAACGTATAAAGCCGTAATACTTCCCACTCGCCTTTCTGATTCTTTGTTCCGTAATTCATGGATATTTCTCCGTTCTTACCATCCGCCATCCACGGGAATTCCGTATTGTAAGCCAATTTGTTATAATTCTCCGTACTACGAAACTTCTGCCAGTCCTTTGCAACAGTTTCATGGCACCATGAGCGCATCTCAGCGCCTCCGCTATTCGGATAATTCGTAATCAACAAATTGGTTCCCGGCTGAAACTTATTATAGACATTCCCTTTTTTCAGTTCTTTATCCCAAGGACCGTTATTTTCGGTAGCAGACCAGAAGTCTGAGTTTTCCGGTAACAGCAAACTCAAAAAAGCTTTTCCGCACCAGTATACACTACCCCGACAACTATAAATCTGCACAGCAGGAGCAAACGGACCATAAAATCCCATCGTTGGAACCCCTTCTTCCAGAAATTTCGGATTTTCCAGAAATTGCAGCAAAGTAGAAGAAGCAATCCTCCTTATCCAGCCATAATTTACATCGCCACTTTTATCATATTCCCATAGAGACAACGGGGCAGTCGCTGCAAAACGATAGCAGATGCTTCGTCCCCACATATTCATCTTACCATCCCGGCTAAACATATATGGATAGTTAGCTACCATATCATGCTGGTTTGCCATGAACTGCTGTGCCAACTGGGGAAATTGCTTCTTGCCAAACATTTCTGCCCAAATGGGACCGTATGTCTGATAAGCCCACGCACTGTAATAATCATAAGCCGGAGCATCATTGTACCAGCCTTCACCCCGATAACGTGCCAGCAGTTTCTTCAAATTCGACTCCAGATAGCTCTCATCCACTGCATAGCCCTGATCTTTCAGAAAACTTAAAATAAAGACATTAAAGAACATCCAGTTAGAGCCGATGGTCGGTCCTTCTCCGTAGCTCAGCATGGTTACAGCAAGCGAATCCTTTTGCGCTTTTGTCAGCGGGTCCCACAAAACAGCCTGAGCCGCTTTCATTGAAATAGCCAAAGACCCTAACTCCAGTAACGTCTGACTAGGTCCTCCTTTACGATGAGGAATAAAACTCGGACTTTTCGGATTAGAGATACCGACTAATTGGTGCCGATAGTAATCTGCTACTCTTATTCCATTCATTACCAGTTCCGGATTATCTTTCAACAGGGGTGCTGCAATAAATAAGGTTCGTGCCAGCCCCTCCAGCTTAGCAACCGGAACTTGGCCGTCATTATTGGGATATGTTTTGTCCAGTTGCTTCGGAAAGTACATCTGGTCATCCAACGTATGGATATAACCGAATGCTCCTTTCAGCAGATACTCACCCGCCTGTATCCAGTGTTGACGTGTCATTCCCGTATAAGGACTCTTTTGAAAGTCAGGCTGCTGTACAGTAAACACACTCTCCTGAGCAATGGCGACTGACAGTTCTGCCAACGGGAGAACAAATAATAAAAGAACTCCTATCACAAAATCTCTTAAAACTTTCCTTCTCATTGTATTTCTATTTTTTGATCCAGCAATCCGTTAATATACACACATAATACTCCCTTCTTATACTCCAGCTCTAACTTGAAACTCCCGTACTTTTGTGGAGTGTACCACTCACCGCCTGTATTGCGCGAAGTTGTTTTCCAGCAATCAGATGTTCCAAGTATATTTGTGCTAGGATATACCTTTCCGTTATATCTAACTTCCGGTTTCATGGTTTGTCCGTTCAGATAATATTGAAGATCGCCCAATTGTAAAAGGCACCCTTGATAATTGTCCGCATCCAGAGTGACCGTTTGTTCCAATACAAAAGCCACCTTCGGGTTGAACTTAAAATCCTTCTCCGCTACAACATTTTTCTTTTTCTTCGCACCCGGGAAACCTTTAAAATCACAGGCAATCCCTGTGCAATAACCTTCCGGATACCGTGAACTGACAATCCAATCGTAATAATTGCCATACATCCATGTGAGCCGCAAAGGCGTATTTTTTGAATCAGGTATTATATAAGGACGGACATTATTCTGCTGCGAGTCTTGCGTAACCGCTTCTGTAGAGACCACCTCCCCGGCCTCGTTCAAGATAAATTTCATGATCTCGTAAACCTTCCCTTGCTTTCCTTCCACAGGCAACGAGCAATAAACATGATTCGTATTCGACGGATCTATAGTCATACCGGCACTGTAACATTTCTCCAAGTTTGGTGTCTGGTGAAAATGACCACCGGCGTTGCCAAGGAATGTCTTCTTCCATTCGTGTCCGTTCCACTTCGCATAATAGTAATCATGGGAATTCTTATCACTGCTGATTCGTACCATTGCAATGACCGGATTATCATTCTCATCCAAAGCAACCTGCCATACCCAATCACGTGCGGATGGATTATCTACCAGAGTAGATGGATACTGACGCACATAGTCACCCGTCTTATTCACTTTAAAAGTACCGTCAGCAATAGTCGAAAGAGTATTCCCCTTAACATCCTTCAACTGCAAAGAATGAACATCTATATAATTAAAGTACAAAAAATTAGGATTCTCATTATCCGGATGACCGGTCGTATAAGCAAAATAAATTTTATCTTTCCCATTCGACATATACTTGGCATAAGGACGGGCCCCGGTAGACTGTACTATCTGATACGGTCCCCATTCCACCGCCACCTGATCATTCTGATCGGGCAACGACAGCTTGGCGATAGTAGGGTGCCAGCCAATCCCCCGCCAACATAGATAGATATGTTCCGGATCATCCGATAAAATAAACGGGGACGGATAGGTGGTATTGTCCTTTGTTTTAATCACCTTTTCCTCTCCCAATGTCGTAATATCTCCGGGAATGCGGGAAATACGATAGTAGAAACAAGGCTCATCCGTGTGACGGGAATAAAAGATCATAATCCGTTCATCCGGCAATACCAAAAACGTCGGATTATTGTGATCATCCGGCTGAAAATAAGAACGGATCAGTACCTCGTCCTGTCTTTTATTTTTAAAGTCATACTGCATCGCTTTAATATTGCCGTGTATATCAATATAGCCGATATATGTCTTGTTTATTGTACCTTTTTCATTCTCATAATGCAATGCGCGCGGATCAGCAAACCAACACCAAGCTCCTTCGGAAGTTACTTCATACACTTGAGAAGATGCTACATTTTTATCACTGCCGGGATTTACAGTGTCAACTTCGTGTCCCTGCACCGACAGCAAATGACAGAACAAATATAAAATCAGAAAAGGTAAAATCAGCTTTGCTCTCATGGTAACCAACTATTTTTTAGATTCAGCGCAAAAATAATGCTTTAGATACAAAAGGACATCCGAATACCGTTCATTAAAGTCCAAATTTAGATCATCTTCTCTATTATGAATGATAATTACCCTCCTTTGACAGATATGTAACCTTTTTATTTAGGTGGATCCCCTATCTTTGTCGTACTTATAATATAACAAAAATCTAACTGTAAATATCATGAAGCATTTATTTACCAAAATCTTTCTATTCCACTTATTACTCATCGGAGCAGTACAAGTAACGGCACAGAATAAGAAATCCGGTAACCCTATTCTGCCGGGGTTCCATGCCGACCCCGAAGTTCTGTATTCTCATCAGACAAAACGCTATTATATTTACCCCACCAGTGACGGATTTCCAGGATGGGGCGGAAGTTATTTTAAGGTCTTTTCATCGAAGAATTTAAAGACATGGAAAGAAGAGACTGTGATTCTGGAGATGGGCAAAAATGTGTCTTGGGCAAACGGAAACGCATGGGCTCCCTGCATCGAAGAAAAGAAGATAGACGGGAAGTATAAATACTTCTTTTATTATAGTGCCAACCCGACGACCAACAAAACCTCTTCTCCCACAGGACGGGGACAGCAGATTGATGTGGATGTATTCACCGACCCCGTATCCGGCAAAAGCTACCTCTATTGGGGTAACGGTTACATGGCAGGAGCCGAGCTCAACGACGACATGCTGTCCGTCAAAGAAGAGACAACGGTAGTATTAACTCCCAAAGGAGGGACTTTGCAGACTTACGCATACCGTGAAGCTCCTTACGTTATTTATAGAAAAGGAGTTTACTACTTCTTCTGGTCTGTAGACGACACCGGTTCCCCCAACTACCACGTTGTTTATGGTACCGCCCAGTCACCACTCGGTCCGATCGAAGTAGCCAAAGCCCCGATAGTACTCATTCAAAATCCAAAAGAAGAAATCTACGGACCTGCCCACAACTCTATCCTGCAAGTACCGGGAAAAGACAAATGGTATATCGTATACCACCGTATCAACAAGAACCATCTGAATGACGGACCGGGCTGGCACCGCGAAGTATGTATTGACCGGATGGAATTCAATCCGGACGGAACAATCAAACAGGTAATCCCGACACCATAACACCACAACAGAGATTCATACTAAAATAATACCAAGATGAAAAACGTTCTGACTGCGACATTCCTGACCTGCATCTGCATAACAGGCAGCGCGCAAATAAATCATGGATATCCTATAGACCCTGTCCCCTTTACTTCCGTTAAAGTGACGGACAACTTTTGGGGACAGCGCCTTCAAGCAAGCCGTGAAGTAACCATCCCTCTGGCATTCAGCAAATGTGAAGAGACGGGACGTTACGAAAACTTTGTAAAGGCAGCACATCCCAGCGATACCTACAAAGTAGAGGGCTTCTCTTTCGACGATACCGATGTATACAAAACAATAGAAGGAGCCAGTTACTCTCTGCAAACCTATCCGGACAAGAAACTGCAAAAGTACATTGACAGCGTACTCGTCATTGTTGCCGGAGCACAGGAACCGGACGGTTACCTTTATACAGCCCGCACCATGAACCCGAAGCACCCGCACAACTGGGCAGGAAAAGAGCGTTGGGTAGCGGTAGAGAACCTGAGTCATGAGTTCTACAATCTGGGGCACATGATAGAAGGAGCTGTAGCACATTATCAAGCTACCGGAAAACGAAACTTCCTCGATATCGCCATTAAATATGCCGACTGTGTCTGCCGTGAAATCGGCAACGGCCCTCAACAGAAGAAATACGTACCGGGGCATCAGATAGCCGAAATGGCTTTAGTCAAACTATACATGGTGACGGGAGACAAAAAGTATCTTGATCAGGCAAAGTTCTTCCTAGATACCCGTGGATATACCAGCCGGAAAGACGCCTATAGTCAGGCACACAAACCTGTGGTAGAACAGGATGAAGCCGTAGGACATGCCGTACGTGCCGTATATATGTATTCCGGCATGGCAGATGTGGCAGCCATCACCGGAGACAGCAGCTACATCAAAGCGATAGACAAGATTTGGGACAACATCGTTTCTAAAAAGATTTATATAACCGGAGGCATCGGTGCACACCATGCAGGCGAAGCATTCGGCAACAACTACGAGCTGCCTAACCTGTCCGCTTATTGTGAAACCTGCGCCGCTATCGGCAATGTATACATGAACTACCGTCTTTTCCTGCTGCACGGAGACGCCAAATATTTCGATGTCCTGGAACGCACACTATACAACGGTCTGATATCGGGTGTATCACTGGACGGAGGTTCTTTCTTCTACCCCAACCCGCTGTCTTCTAACGGAAAATACAGCCGCAAACCTTGGTTCGGCTGCGCCTGCTGCCCTTCAAACGTCAGCCGTTTCATTCCGTCATTACCGGGATATGTGTATGCCGTGAAGAACGATCAGGTATACGTGAACCTTTATCTTTCCAACAAAGCCGAGCTAAAGGTAGACAAGAAAAAGATTCTGCTGGAACAAGAAACCGGCTATCCCTGGAATGGCGACATCCGCCTGAAAATAACGCAGGGCAATCAGGACTTCACCATGAAACTCCGTATCCCCGGCTGGGTACGCGGCAATGTACTTCCCGGTGATCTGTATTCTTACGCCGACAATCAGAAACCTGCCTACCAAGTATCCGTAAACGGACAGACAGTAGAAAGCGATGTCAATGATGGCTATCTCAGCATTGCCCGCAAATGGAAAAAGGGAGATGTGGTAGAGGTACATTTCGACATGATCCCCCGAATAGTAAAGGCAAATCCAAAAGTAGAAGCCGATCACGGACGTGTTGCCGTTGAACGCGGCCCCATCGTTTATTGCGCAGAATGGCCGGACAACAGATTCAACGTCCACAGCATACTTCTCAACCAGCATCCGCAATTCAAGGTAACAGACAAACCGGAGTTACTTTACGGCATCCGTCAGATAACGACCGATGCGCAGGCATTAAGTTATGACAAAGCTGGAAAACTGGTAACTAAAGACGTAGAACTCACACTGATACCCTATTATGCCTGGGCACATCGGGGCGAGGGTGACATGGAAGTATGGCTGCCTATCGATGTAAGCGCCACATCAGCACAGCCACAGGAAGCGGGAAAATGGGAAGATAACGGATTCTTTAAGAATTAATAATAAGCTGAGTCGAAGATAAGAAAGTACAGAGAACTTTTTAGGCACGGATTTCACAGATGAACACGGCTTTTATTCATTAAGACCGTGTAATCCGTGAAATCCGTGCCTAAAATATCAATCAGCCATTATCTTCACATCCGGCGAAGGGGCCCGGAACCAATATTCCGTCACTTTTCTTCCCTGTCCCGGAACCGTAAAAGACAACTTAATCAGATTATCATGCAATCGTTCCACACTGATTTCATTCTTTACTCCTTGTATAAAAACCGGATCAACCGATTTTTCCACCATCTCCACGTAAGTGCCATCCGATGGCAAACTGTACTCTCCCTGACAATAGATGATGGCATTTGACCTGCCGTTCATACCGGCTGTCATTATATTCATGAATGTCTGATCAGGCGATATGATCTTTATAACAGGCAATAACAGAATTTTATATCCATGTTCGCCCGGTTGCACAACACAACTCTGCCATACTCCTTGCAAAGACCTGTTTTCTACTTCCTGCCCGATAGGTACTACAAGTTCGGGGAAAGTAGGTCTCTGTGCCTCCGGTCTGGACAGATTAAACATTATCGGAGCTGTAAAACGTACTTTCACTGCCTCGCCTCTATCCATTCCCGGTTTCCATTTCGGCATTAATTTCACTACGCGCAAGGCTTCTTCGTCCAGCAAGGGATCGATTCCTCTTACAACTTTAGCCTGATCCAATGTTCCGTCTTCCATTATGACAAACTGTACGATCACACGACCGGAAACGCCTTTCTTCTGTGCTTCTACAGGATACTTAATATTTGTAGTCAAAAACTTCATCATCGCCTGCATCCCACCCGGAAACTCCGGCATTTGATCGGGCATCAGATAAACTCCATCACTATCTACCTTCTCTACAGGCTTTTGTTGGGCAAGCGAAGGCAGGCATACCAACAATGCGATAAACAAACCGAATAATTTTGTGTTCATGGCTATCATATTTTAAGGTTAAACAATACCGCAATATAGTGTATTTTTATTAAAACACAGCAATATTCGTCTGTTTCTTTTCGCATAATGAAAAAATATCTATAGTCGCCAATCACTATTTACTTATGATAGATTCGGCTCTTAAAGTTTCACGCACAACCTTCCAGCCTTCACCATTATCAAAACGATAATATAAGTAAAATTGCTTTTCTTCTGGATTATAATAGTTCCGATATCCATATGAGCCATCATTGGGATCAGAACTTGGAGATAACATTTCAACTTTTAATCCATTCTCAGAATCGAAAGCAGATATCAGCACTTGGTTATCGGCATCTACAGTGATTACCATCGAATTTTTGTTGATTGTTTCTTTGGTATCATTCGCATCGTAAATTTGTCCGGCAATGTAAGTGCGTATCTTATTATATGCCAATGGCATGATAATTTTAGAGTCGAACGGCATTACGACATCATCCATAAAGCCGGAAGAGGCATAGTAAGTGGGTGTCTTTTGGGATGCATACTGATTCTTTTTATAAATTCGGAATAATACATTCCTTTTTTCTTCATTGATTTCGTAAGGTGTTGCCTCTTTAATGCGGAACGAAAGAAAGTAAGCAGAGTCAACGGATAGTTTTTCAATGATCGATGTCTTTATTTTCACTTGTAATTTTCCCACTTCATAGCTGGGGTTCACTCCTGCTTTTATTTCAACGATAGAAGATAAAAGTGAATAATCCCCGTCCTTCAGCTCACGGGCATATTTATCTGTTTCATCCATGTAGGTATTATAGTTATATTCCGTCAACAGCTCCGGATCTTTTTCTATGTTCAGATGCACATCCTGATCTATAGGATTAGTGCCGCTTACTGCGAAAGGCTGCACGCCTATGATATCTTCTTCATTATTCAGTTCAAATTCAGCGTGAAATATTTGCTCATTGTCGCTGATTGCATAGATCATTTTCTTGTAGCGTTCATCCTTGAAGAACTCGTCGCCATTGGAGCATGCCACCAAGCTTCCCCCACATAAGATTGTCAAAAAAGCTATATAAATATATTTTGTTTTCATGGTTATTTATGTTTTAATACGAAGTAAATTATTAATTCTCCCAGCCCGGGTTTTGGTCGAGATTTTCTACACGACGTACTTCAGCTTTGGGCAAGGGTAATAGGATCAGTCTCTTATCTATCACGCGATTTCGGTTGTTAACCTGATTCACAGGAATCGGATTCTGATAATAAGTATATTTATCTCCTCCCAAACGCATTCCATAAACACCAGCTTTTTCAGTCTCTTCATATATGCCCCACCGACGTACATCAAAGTATCTGCGGTTTTCGCAAGCGAATTCGATCATATATTCTCTCTTGATGATGTTGTCCAAAGTTGTTTCATCTGATGCGGCTTCTGTGTCAGATAATCCAGGCAGACCGACGCGATTTCGTATCGGGTTGAAGTATTTTTGTATTTCAGTTGGAATACGTTCGACTGTATAGCTTTGCGGAGCATTATTTCCACCATTGATTGCGGGTAATTCGACGGTATAGCTTTTACTCAGGTGATTTATTGCTTCTACATATCCTAATAAAATTTCCGCATATCGGATGATAGGAAAATATTTGGTAGTTCGCATACTTCCGGTTCCTATCCATGCGTCGTCCGCATGGATCCATTTAGTCAGCACATATCCTGTTGCCGGATAATCCAGAGGATTGGTTATGGCGGAATTTTTCCCGGAAAACAGATCGCGTCCTGAAGTTACCATTTGATGATACCACGCCCTATAAGGGCCATATTGTTCTTGGGTATTGGAACGTGCTGCCCAGTAACGTCCGGAGTAACCTATTGTAGCATAAAAACGATTCTCTCGGTTTAGATACATACCGTATACTCCCATAGGAATAGTGTAGCCGGAGAACTCCTCTGCACTGGTGGAAAAGTAATCATCGGTCACTGTACCGTTTGCTACATGATATGGATATTCTTTACTTGCATCATTTTTATCTCGTCCATCCACCATATAATAAGCGTCTACCAGTTTTTGAGTAACGCAGAGGTTGTTCCATCCCCCCATTGCTTTTTCCGTCGGGAAACTGCATTGTGTCATGTTTGCCATAGCATCCGACTGTCTACCCCAGATAAATTCTGGATTTTTACTGCCTATCGTTTCTCCGGTGAACATTTCTGAATAGGAACGATAATAGTCGATATTCTGAAAATTGGGGTCAGTGATTGTCACGGAAGCCGGCAATGCTCGGGGAGGCATGCTTGGATCGATGGGAGAAGTATGCAATTTGTATTTGTTCATCTCAATGACACGTTTACATGCTGCAGCTGCTACTGCCCAGCGTGTTTCATCGTAGTTCAGATTCACATAGTTGGCTCCGTCCACTGTCCGCTTCCAGTTGCCGAAAGCTGTGCGTGCGGCCTGTCCGCCATTATATAACGGACTTGCTTGTTGCAACCGCAGACGAGCTATCAACGCAAAAGCAGCACCACGTGAAGGACGTCCAAAAAAAGTCGGATTTAAGTCTATAGGCATATATTTGGCAGCAAGTTCCAGTTCATTACAACAGTAATCCACACATTCGTCATAAGTCGAACGGGAATAATTGTAAGTTTCAGGTAATTCATTATTGGGTAAGATATCGTCACCGAGTATAATGCACGGACCATAAGACTGGATCAGATTGTAATAAGCATAACCACGCATCATGTGGGTGTAGCCAGTGATTTCCTCATCTTGTATTGTATTCATGTGAGCCTCTCCTTTGCGTGCCAGTATGTAGTTACATTTACGGATCACTTTATACATGGACGACCATATATTCATGCTATAGTTACCGATGTTATCGGCATTAATAGTTCCCAGAATGTAGGAGAGTCCGCGAAGGCCATGCTCCGGATTCTGACTTGAGAAAGCTTCATCCGTAGCCATCGGACCGGGAGTGACCGGATCAGAAAGGATGCGGCTCTCGTCGGGGAACTGATCTGATGTTCCCCACATATATTGTACCAGGTACTCGTATTTAGTAAAGATACTGTCAAACTTCATTGTATCGTCAAAATAGTCGTCGACTCTTAAAAAATTGCATGAGGTGAATCCTCCGGTTGTAAGTATCCCAAGAAATACGATGAATAGGTTTATTGATCGGTGTGATATATACTTTTTCATAATTTTGTTATTTAATGATCATGTTTAGAAATGAACAATTGCCTGGAAACTAACGCGGCCCGGAATCGGATAAGCACGTCCATTACTTGTGGCGAGTTCCGGATCGAATAATTTAACGCTGTCCCAAGTATGCAAATCGTTTGCTACCACAGCGAGATCGATCGAATTTATTCCAATACTTTTTAATAAATTACAGTTCCAGTTATAGTTCAGACTGATTTCATCGAGCCGTAAATATTTGCGATTACCTTTCCAGAATGTAGATGCCTGCGCATTGTTCTGATTGCTACCGTAACTTAGCCGCGGGAACATGGCATTGGGATTTTCTCTCATACTGGCTGGTATGCTGGGATCGTCATAATCGGCCGGAATCCAACGGTTGGCAGGATTGGCTGCAATAGTGAGTACATTGCCCAGTTTACCATCGTAGAAAGGAATATATCCCACATTGTTACTTCCCCATGTCCATATTTTGTAATAGTCTGTGTTACCTATTCCACTGAAACGTACGCCTAATGTCAGCTTTTTCCATCGAAATTCTCCTCCGAAGCCATACATCAGACGCGGGTAATCCTGATAACTGACCGGCACCTGGTCGTCACTGTTAACAACACCGTCACCGTTTACATCCTTATATTTGATATCTCCCGGCAGGTAGCTTCCAAAATCTTGTTTCGGACTGTTGTTTATCTCTTCCTGATCCTTGAAAAGTCCTAAAGCGATATAACCTTTCATGTAGCCGTTAGGGCGTCCTGTTGCTGATGTATATTCATACTTGGTATCTCCTTCTTCATAGTAGTTCACCTTATTGGTAGAGTATGTGAAATTAGCACGAAGCGTGAATTCCATGTCTTTATTGATGCGTTGGTTGAAGGTGATATTGCCGTCGCTACCCCAGCTTACCATGCTGCCCACATTACCGAATGGCATGTTTACGAGTCCTACAAAATCAGGAACTTGTTTGCGTTCTTGGAAAATTCCGTCGCGAGTATCTCGGAAGAAGTCTATTACAAACTCAAATTTATCGAATAATTTACCTTCCAAACCTACGTCAAACTTCTTTGCTTTTTCCCATTCCAGATTATCTGCCCCGATCGAGTTTTCCCAAATACCTCCCTTGGTATACTTCCAGTTTGTGGTAGCGGAACCATTTACATTTATACTAGTCAGATATGGAAAACGCTTGTCGGTGATACGGTCATTACCAACTAAACCGTATGAAGCACGGACTTTAAAATAATTCAACCATGGCATTTTATCTTTTGTCCATTGATAGCTACTCGGTACCCATGCACCAGATATGGATGGAAAGAATCCGAACTGGCGTCCTGGCTGGAAATTCTCGGAACCTGTATAACCGAAGTTGCCGTCGACTATATACGTATCATTATAATTGTAGCCGACTTTAGCGGAAAGTCCTTGATAACGAACTGGGATAGCCGACATCGTGTCATTGGCATCAGTTGACCGCTTTTGATCACTCATTTCATAATGCGCCAGTGCCATAAGCGTGTGTCCGTGTCCTAAATCATGTGCCCAGTTCATGGTAGCCTGAAGGAAGTATTTGCGGTATTGCATTTCCCATTTACTGTACTGGGTCGTTATGCGTTCGGTCTGGCGCTTTCCAGCAAGTTCTCCAGTTGCATTACGCTTATCATATGACCACAGTTCGGGGATGATGTAGCGTGTTTCATGAAAAGCGTTGTCGTTGGTATACGCTCCTTGTATATTCAGCTTCAATCCTTTAATCAGCATACCCAGGTCCTGATCTAAACTTAATGTATAGGTAGAAGTGAATTCTTCTTCTTGTTTCAATCCTGTGTGGTTCAGAAGTACATAAGGGGACATTTCATCTGTCACTCCATTGGCTGAAGGAAGCATTCCGTTAGAGTAAACCACTGGTATGGTAACCGGAGTAAGTTTGCTGCAAGCAGACCAGATCAGATTAGTATCTGCGGCACCCGGCAGATTTCTGATTGTTTTATTGGCATTGACACCAAAATATAATTTGGTAGTTTTAGTTAAATCTATATCAATATTAGCACGTAGCCCAAAGGTATTATATGCCAAACCTTTAAAATATTTACTGGATTTATCCTGTTGGTAAGCAGAAGTCTCGTTAGAACCATTTAAGCTGATAAAGTACCGTGCTATACTACCACCGCCCCGGGCACTCAAATAATAGGTTTGTTGCCAATAAGACCTTTTGAGAACTTCATCCTGCCAATTGACATCCGGATATAAATCCGGATCCAGGCCGTATTTAATGATATCCAGTTCCTGATTCGTATATTTAGGATCATCGCCACGTACTACGAGTGCTTCATTCGCCAATTTCGCATAGTTATATCCGTCACAATATTCCGGCAAGCGCTTTAGCCATGATATAGTAGCATTTGCACGTGCGGTAAAACTCAGTTTTTCTTGTTTTCCCCTTTTGGTGGTGACAAGTACTACACCATTTGCTCCACGTACTCCATACATGGCTGTTGCCGAAGCATCCTTTAATACGGAGAAGCTTTCAATATCAGCCGGGTCTACATCATTTAGGCTACCTTCCAGACCGTCAATGAGAACAAGTGCTGATGCGTTTGCTCCAAATGTTCCGATACCACGTATCCAGAAGTCTGAGATATTTTTACCCGGTTCGCCACTGCCTTGTGTCGAGATGATACCGGCAACTCGTCCTCCCAGCATATTAGCCAGGCTAGTGGCAGGAGTCTGTAATGTCGCTACATCTACGGAAGTGACGGCACCTGTCGTTGTTATTTTACGAGTCTTGCTTCCATAAGCTTCTACTACCACTTCATCAAGTGCACTTACATCCGGTACTAATTGGATAACCAGTTTTTTTTCAGTTTTTAATGCTAGATACTCGTGTCTGGCATATCCTATAAAACTGAACTGCACTTTATCTCCACGATCGACTTTCAAAACGAATTTTCCGTCCATATCGGTATTTGTACCTATGCCTGTTTTATCTTTTACATATACGCTGACTCCCGGGACAGGCTGTCCTGTTTCATCTTGGACTATACCGGATATCTCAAACTTTTGCTGTGCTTGTGCCATTATGGTAATGGAGCAGAAAAACAGCATAAGATATATTCTATTTGTTATATAAGCTTTCATTTTTTCTTCTTTAAACGATTACTACTCATCATTACATAAATGCCAGTTTCATTATTACTTTATTACCTGCATCTGCAATGTAAATGTCATTTTCGGGAGTTATACAGATACCATAAGGTCTGTTCATTCTTGAAACTGTAGGATTTCCGGCAGCATATCCGGATTTCCCGCCTATTCCTGCTACGGTACTCATTAATTTTGTTTCCATATTGTACATACGTACACAGTTATTGTTGGCATCACAAATGTATATCACCTTTTCTCCGGTTTCAGGGTCGTGCATTGACAAAATCTGTTGAGGATTGTTCAATCTTGCCACAGAAACGTGTCCATCTTGATATGCTCCTGGTCCCTGTATGCCGCAGACATCTGTCTCAAAGCCGCTGTCTTCCGGATTCTTTGTCAAATCAATACAGGTTATTTTGTTGTATTCATTCAAGGCACAATAAATCTTGGTCGGGTCGTCGGGGTCTGTAGCCAGACATGCATCTGATTTGGCAAAAGTGGTGACATAATCGTAGACACGATCTTCAAGTTTGAAACGGAAGAATTGACCTTGCCACGTCCGGCAATAGATAAAACTTTCGCCATTAGCATCTGTTGCACGAGCATAGGAACACATATACTCCAACTTCTGACCGCTTGGTACCGGACGATATCCTTTTGCCTGATAACTGGCGTCGGGAGCAATCAACTTCCTTTTCACAAAAGACCATGAATCCTTAGGATCAACTTCCCAAAAAAATGGAGCATGGTGCGCACAGAAGTAAACCTTCTCTGTTTTTTCATCATAATACGGAGTGCTAGGCGAACCTCCGTTTTCAGTAGATGCCCCATAATCCAAAAACTTAGAGTAGTTCTCAGGTTCATTAATATAAATAAGACTGCCACTTTGACCTGTATTTTTATGGTTCATATATATGACGCCACTGGGATCGCACGCTAGATGCTGCATACTATTGGCAAATGTTGTGGTTTCCAAGCTTCCTTCTACAAATGTTTCTGTATTGGAGTTGAGCTGTCCGGCTACATATATCAACTGATAATTCTTTTCATAGGCGAAATGCTTTTCTGCGAAAATAGTATCGGTGGTGTTACCGTTTAAAAGCATACCTATCTTACAATCATCACCCGGGAGCTTCGGGACATGAACCAGTACCCGATCGCCGGATGCTCCTACAACAATCGCTTCTTTTTTATTAAAGAATACACGTACCTTTTTAGGGTTGTTGCCAAAGTTTTCACCCTGGAGGATTACTTTATCAAAGTATCCGCCTTCCTGGGGAGACAATTCGCTAATTCTGACCGGAAGATTAGGGTTATACCCGTCTTCTTCTTTGTCATCGCTGCATGAAACAATTGTAAACGCTGTGGTCACAAAAAGAAAAGTTCGGAGTCCAATAAGAGGAAGCCATGTGTTTTTTCTCATACTTTTCATAAATATTCCTATTAGATTATATACCGCAAATGTAACAACTCGGCAGTTCACATTGTAGGACTAATACGATTTAGAGTAATACAATATCGACATGAACGACTATAGTAGGATTTATTATAAAACAATATCGATATATTATTTAAAATTATCGACATCAAAAGAATTATATT
>OHRN01000300.1_pt1 | contig 23955 bp, 24 predicted proteins | sample 1578431 | NCBI WGS metagenome assembly OHRN01 (sample SAMEA3879507, study PRJEB24766) | human gut metagenome | biome: human-associated habitat; feature: feces | place: USA | collected 1985/1987 | reverse complement strand
CATACACGATGACATAGTAAGTAATGTTCGTGAGAACTTACATTATCTCGATGTGGGTATATTTAATCACATTTTGAGTGGCAGGACGTGAAATGTATAATACTTATACAATTGGAGAACTTGCAAAAATACTAGGTATTACACCAGAAACAATACGTTATTATGAAAGAAAAGGAATCATTGCTCCTATTCATGATGAAAAGACAAACTATCGTTACTATACAACCTGGGATCTTCATATGATCATTCGTGCACGCTGTTATTTAGGTTTTGGACTTACTATAGATGAAACATCTAAAATTCTTCAGAAGCGCACACTAGAAGAAATAGATGATGTATTAGATAACCAGGAAAAAATCATTGAACAGAATATCATCTATAATATGAATCTTTTAAAGAAGATGCGTACTAATAGAGCTCTCATTAATAATTTTGAAGAAAAGAATCTCACTCTAAGAACAAGTCCGGGTATATATCGTATAGATACTCAGAAATGTTATACGTTGGATTTAAGTGAACAGGAAAAAGAAGAACTCAAAGAGTTTACACAATATGTTCCTTTTATCTTCTCTACTGCATTATTCCCAAAAGAACATATAGAAACAGGAAACAAAGATTTCTATTTTGGAGTTGGGATAGAAGAACAGTTTGCATCACTATTTGATATTAAAGAAACAGAATATGTGCATTACTATCCTCCAAGAACTTGTCTTTATATGAGTCTCTCGTCACGTTCTTCTCAGATACTCACTTATGAAGTATTAGAACCTGCTTTTGAATATATGAAAAAAAACAATCTAGAGTTAGATGGTGACATCTTTACTCAGATTGTTTCTATGTGGAAACCAGAAGAAGAATACTTCAACTGGCATAATATTTGGATTCCTGTTAAATAGAGGAATCCTTTTTAGGTTTTACTTTATTATCTATTCTATTTCCATTTTCATCTAATTTATAGAGGTTATTGTATGTGACTTCTATATGTTTCTGATAGAGTCCTATATTAATTATTCTAGAGAATACAGCATAGATCAATGCAGTAAGTGGTACACCAATAAGTACACCAACAACACCCCATAGATTACCAAATATAGTAATACCTAATAAGACAAATAAACCACCTATACCTACAGATTTACCTACAATCTTAGGATATACAAAATTACCTTCAAACTGCTGTAAGCAAAGATAAATAATCGCAAAAGCGAACATACTCTTACTCTGTGCTGCAGCCACTAAGATGAGTCCTGCAAAGAAGGTAATAAAATTACCAAACATTGGGACAAAACTAAATAAGAAAGCCATAATCGCAATTAATTCAGGGAAAGGCATTCCAAATAAACGCATCGCAATATAAACCTCTAACATAAAACATGTTGCTTCTAACATCTGCCCTGTCACAAAACTATTAAAGTAATGATTGGCTTCACTCATGATATCAAAAGCGACGCCTGCACGTTTATGACCTAATATATATGCAATGAGTTTTCTACCTTGTTCAAGATGTTTCTCTTTATTTGCAAGAAGATAGAGAGCCATAAAGAATGAAGTGATGGCAGTAATGAATGAACCACCAATATTTGATACAAATTCTGTTGTTTTAAAATGAGGATTACCTAAGAAATTACCTGCAGTCGCAAGAATTGTACTTAAATCAATAGAGGCAAACCATTTCTGTACTTCATCTACTGTTACTGAATAATCAATATTAAATTTTGTACATATAGAAGTAATATAGACAGCAAGTCTTTTTGCATAATTATCTAAGTTAGAGAATAAGAGTGAGAAACTTTCTCCAATTCTAGGAATAATGAATGAGAAGAACATCACTAATATTAATAGTAAACATATAATAGTGATAGCCATCGCAATACCACGAGTTCCTTCTACTAAGAATTGAGGAAGCTTTAGGTTAGGTTTTTTCTTCATCAACTGTTCTTTTGCTTTCACAAGTAACTTCTCTACTAGTTTCATTGGAATGTTAATCACAAATGCGATTACTATCGCAATATAGAAGGGTCTTGCAAGCCCTAATGCATTAAGGAAGAAGTCCCATACTGAGTCTAAATTAAAAAGAATAAAAGCTAAGACAATACCATATGTAATATATTGAAAAATCTTATCATCTGGAAAATTGAAATTTTTGTTGTCCATAATAATCACCTAAGGAAATAGTACCACAAAATTAGGGGTATTGTTACTAGAAATTAAATAAGAAAAGGTTGAGGAATAGAAGAAATTTGCTATAATGACACACGTGAAAGGAGAATATAAATGAACACTATTATTATTAATAAAATCATGATGCATATGCTTGATTTTGAGCATCGTAAGATATATTTAAGTGAAGATTTCTGTGAATTAAATGATACAACTCAGGAATATTATCATAAAAAAGTAGAAAAAGCTTTATACAGTCCAACTATTAAAGAACTTGTTGTGCCCTCACTTCATGAATTATTACTTCGTGCAGATAAGATGCTAGAAAATGATGAAGAATTCAAGAAACAGGCAAAAGAAATTAGTGAAAAGTTCTTTGCGTTAGGTTCAGTGATTGAAGAAATGCCTAATAGTAATATTTTATATGTGGATTGTTATCGTGATGGTGTACATATGATTGCCGCTTTAAAGCTTAATTATAAATATAATTCTGTATCTCTTGTAGAAGAGGAAAATGTCCGTATTACAAGAAGACAGGTTCTTCCTCAGATTGGTACAGCTGTTGATGAAGCGATTATTATAGATACAGATCATAAGAAGATATCTCTTATTGAAAAGAAGTATCTCATTGATGGCAAGATGGATACTTACCTTAATAGTCAATGGATTAAGGGAGAAGAAAAACTCACTGATCGTCAGAAGATTTCTACTATGAAGAAAGTAGTGAATAAGATTGATGATATTTATCATGTAAATGATAAAGAAGCACTTCCACTTGTAAAACAGGAAATATTAGAAAGAACACAGATGGGTGAACTTGTTAAACCAATAGAAGTAGTTCGTAAGGTCATGGAAAGAGATTATCAGGCTCAGGAAGAATCAGAAACAATGTTGAAGGATCTTGGGATTGGTGAGGATGATACAATTTCTTTAAATGCATTAGGACGTTCTGTAGAGGTTGTTAAGATTACTCTTGATGAGGATATTCAGATAACTATGCCAGTAGATGAATATGTGAATGGCTCTACTTTTGAAAAGAAAGAAAACCCTGATGGAACAGTTTCTATCGTATTAAAAAACATTCAGGATATCACAATCAAGTAACCGTTTACATTTTTTTGCCTATATTGTCTGAAATGAATGAATTTTGGTCATATTTATTGTATAATAAAGTTTATGAAGGGAGACATATAGGTATGTTAGATAATTTCTTGATAAAATTGTTTTTTGAAGGAAAGTGTTTAGAGGCATATAAGGTATTCGGTGCTCATCCGGATAAAAAGGGCGTTCGCTTTACAGTATATGCACCACATGCAAGAAGTGTTCAGGTTGTAGGTAATTTTAATGACTGGGATGGAACACAACATTATATGGAGAGATATAATGATGGAGGCGTGTGGACTCTCTATATTGAAGGGTTAAAGCAGTATGACCTTTATAAATATAGAATTGAAACACCTTCTGGAGCTATTGTTGATCGTGCAGATCCATATGCCTTTTTCAGTGAAATTAGACCAGGTACAGCATCTAAGGTATATAATTTAGATGGTTATCGCTGGCATGATTCTAGATGGATGAAGTCACGTTCTAATAACTATGATCGTAACATGAATATTTATGAAGCGAATCTTGGTTCTTGGAAGATGAAAAAGGAATTTACAGATACATCTGATGGAGAATTTTATTCATATGAAGAAATGATTGATGAAATCATTCCTTATGTAAAGAAGATGGGCTATACACATATTGAAGTAATGCCTTTAAATGAGTTCCCATTTGATGGCTCTTGGGGATATCAGGCAACAGGTTACTTTAGTGCGACAAGTCGTTATGGACATCCAAAACAGTTAAAGGATTTCATTAATGCGTGTCATAAAGAAGGTATAGGTGTCATTATGGACTTTGTACCTGCTCATTTTGTAAAGGATGGACATGGTCTTTATCAGTTTGATGGAGGCTGGGTTTATGAATATGCAGATGTGAATAACCGTTATTCTGAATGGGATTCAGTATATTTTGATGTGACAAAAGATACTGTACGTTCATTCTTAAAGAGTGCTGTTCATTTCTGGGCAGAAGAATTCCATATTGATGGTATTCGTTTTGATGCTGTCAGCAACCTTATTTACTGGAAAGGTAATAAAGACTTTGGGACAAATAATGGGGCTTTAGAGTTTTTAAAGACTATGAATGAACAGATTCATGAAAGATATCCTGCATTAATGACTATTGCAGAAGACTCAACTGATTTCCCATATGTAACTAAACCAGTTAAGGATGGCGGTTTAGGATTTGATTATAAGTGGGATATGGGCTGGATGAATGATACATTGAAGTATTTCAAAGAAGATCCAGTTTATCGTCAATATGATCATAATTTATTAACTTTCTCAATGATGTATTTCTATTCAGAAAGATTTATTTTACCATTCTCACATGATGAAGTGGTTCATGGTAAAGCAACTATTTTAAATAAGATGTGGGGACTTGATGGAGAGAAGTTCGCACAGGCAAAAGCTTTATATACATATATGATGACTCATCCTGGTAAGAAACTTAATTTCATGGGTAATGAATTAGGTGAATACAAGGAATGGGATGAAAGAAAAGCATTGGCTTGGAATATCTTAGAATATCCACAGCATGATTCTTTCCATCATTTTATGCAGGATTTAAATAAGATGGTTGAAGAACATCCAGCTCTTTATAGTATGGATTATGATCCAGAAGGATTTAAATGGCTGGTTGTAGATGATCATAATCAGAGTGTATTCTCATATGCTCGATTTGATAAGAAAGGCAACTGTTTAGTTATAGTAGCTAACTTTATTGGTAATAGTCATGATAATTATGCTGTGCCAGTACCGTTTGCTGGAAGCTATAAAGAAATCTTGAATACAGATAAAGATAGTTATAACGGTTCTAATTACACAAATACACGTGCTTTAAGATCAAAGAAAGGTACTTGTCTCAATGAAGCACAGAGTATTCATGTAAAATTAGCGCCATTTAGCGCGGTGGTATTTGAATATCATAAGCCAGCTAAAAAAGCGTCTTCTCCAAAGAAGACAAAGAAAAGTGTTGTAAAGGAAGGAAAGTAGTAAATGTTTAATACAAAAGAAGAATTTAAATATGAATTTTCTAAGCGAATCATTGAATCATATGGTCGTACAGTAGAAGAAGCACATTTAACAGAAAAGTTCATGGTTCTTGAAACTATGGTTCGTGACTATGCATCTGTTAACTGGGCTATGACAAAGATGGCAGTTCAGGCTAAGCAGCAGAAACAGGTTCACTATTTCTCAATGGAATTCTTAGTTGGTCGTCTATTAGTCAACAATATGATGAACTTAGGTATTTATGAAACTGCAAAAGAAGGTCTTGCTGATTATGGTATTAATATCCATGACCTAGAAGAATTAGAATCTGATGCTGGTTTAGGTAATGGTGGTTTAGGCCGTCTTGCTGCCTGCTTCATGGATTCTTTAGCTTCTTTATCTTATCCAGCTTTCGGTAATACTATTCGTTATGATTATGGATTCTTCAAACAGAAGATTGAAAATGGATATCAGGTAGAAGTACCAGACCAGTGGTTACGTTTAGGCAATATGTGGGAAGTAAGAAAACCTAAGCATGCAACAGAAGTTAAATTCTGGGGTAAAGTAATCTGGGATGATGCAACTGGTGGATGGAAGCATGTAGATTATGAAGCTGTACGTGCTGTGCCTTATGATATGCCAATTGTTGGTAATGATACTAAGGTAACTAATACATTAAGATTATGGAAAGCTGAACCTAGTGAAAACATTCCTACAAATAAAGATTTCCGTCAGTATGCACAGGAAGTCAATGATATCTGTCAGACATTATATCCTGATGATTCTACACATGCTGGTAGAGTATTACGTTTAAAACAGCAGTATTTCTTTGTATGTGCTGGTTTAAATTCAATTATTCGTGCGCATTTAAGAGTATATCCTGATTTAACTAACTTCCATGAAAAGAATGTTATTCAGTTAAATGATACACATCCAGTATTAGTTATTCCTGAATTAATGCGTGTATTTATTGATGATTACAACATGGAATGGGATGATGCATGGAATATCGTATGTAAGACATGCGCATATACAAACCATACAATCCTTGCTGAAGCATTAGAAAAATGGCCTGTTGATATGATGAGAGACTTATTACCAAGAGTTTATCAGATCATCGAAGAAATCAATAGACGTTTCATTGGTTTCGTAAAACAGCAGACTGAAAATGATAACGAACTATTACAGAGAGTTATGATTATTAAAGATGGTCAGGTACATATGGCTAGACTTGCGATTGCTGGTTCATTTAGTGTCAATGGTGTAGCACAGCTTCACTCTGATATCTTAAAAGAAAGAGAAATGAAGGATTTCGATACTTTATATCCTAATAAGTTCAACAATAAAACGAATGGTGTTACTCATAGAAGATGGCTTGCATATTGTAACCCACAGTTAACTTCATTAATTAATGAATCAATCGGTGATAGCTGGATGCATAGACCAGATGATTTAGAGAAGTTAGCTCCTTATGTAACTGATTCAATTACTCAGAGTAAGTTCTATAATGTAAAACAGCAGAGAAAGCAGATTCTTGCAGATTATATTAAGGAACATAATGGTATTGATGTAGATGTTAATTCTATCTTTGATATTCAGGTTAAGAGATTACATGCATATAAGAGACAGTTATTAAATGTCATGCATATTATCTATTTATATCAGAGAATGAAAGAAGATAGCAGTTTCAGAATTTATCCACATACTTATATCTTTGGTGCAAAAGCAGCTCCTTCTTACTATTTAGCTAAGAAGATCATTAAGTTAATCAACAGCGTAGCTGATAAGGTAAACAATGACCCAGAAACAAATAAATACTTAAAGGTTGTATTTATTGAAAACTATGGTGTTACTATTGCGGAAAAGATTATTCCTGCTGCAGATGTATCTGAACAGATTTCTACTGCTGGTAAGGAAGCAAGTGGTACTTCTAACATGAAGTTCATGATGAATGGTGCTTTAACACTTGGTACATTAGATGGTGCCAATGTAGAGATTGCGGAATTAGTTGGTGATGATAACATAGTTATCTTTGGTATGAAGGATAATGAAGTCAATGACTTAAAGGCAAGTGGTTCTTATAGCTCTTGGAATGAATACAACAATAATCCAAACATCAAGAAGGTTATTGATTCATTAGTAGATGGTACTTGGAATGATTCAAGAGAAGAATTCAAGATTATCTTTGATGAATTAATGGCTAGAAATGATGAATACTTCTTATTAAAGGACTTTGAAAGCTATAGACTTGCACAGGAAAAGATCAATAACTTATATCAGGACCGTGCTAACTGGTCTAAGATCTGCTTAGCTAATATCGCAAAGAGTGGTCATTTCTCAAGTGATAGAACTATTGAAGACTATGTAAAGGATATCTGGCATTTAAATAGGGTAAAAATCTAATGAAAGATACATTCGTACTAGATGTAGATGGTGAAGAAGTAACTTGTGAAGTCATCTTAGGATTCACAGATGATGCAACAGGTAAAGAATATATCATCTATACAGATAACAGTTCAGATGAAGATGATCAGTTGAATATCTATGCTTCACAGGTAGATCCTGAAGATGCAGATAATATTCTTCCTATTGAAACAGAAGAAGAATATGCATTTGTACAGGAAGTATTAGATTCAATGATGTCTGAAGAAGAATAAAGACTCAAAGGCTTAACGATTACGTTAAGTCTTTTTATTTTATAATGATATATGGCTTTCTTTTACAAATTTTGATACTTTCTTTTCTTATCCTATTTTTATGATAGAATAAGGAGGAGAAAAGGATGGGATGTAGACATGCAAAGAGAATCAATTCGTATGTATGCTTATGCGATTGACTTTGATTTAATCAAAGTTGATTTATCATTAAATTATTATAACGGAATTTCAAGTCAGTATTATTTAAAGAATTTAGATACAAGTGAAGTTAAAATACTTAAAGGCGAAGCGACTGAGAAAGAAAATGGATTCCAGTCGTATCTTTTGCATACAGACTTTTCTGTAGGTACAAGATATAAAGTGTTTGATAATTATGGTTTAGCTTGTTTTTTAGATTTTAGTCAGCTTTCTATGAGTAAAGATTTTGATGATCATTTTTATTATGATGGTGATGATTTAGGCAGTCATTATACAAAAGAAAAAACGACATTCAAGGTCTGGTCACCTCTTTCTACGGAAGTTGTATTAAAAATCTGGAAAGATGAAGACCTTCATTATTATCCTTTAGAAAGAGGAGATAAGGGTGTCTATAGTACAACTATTAAGAAAGATCTAGATGGCTATGAATATGTTTATGTTATTGGAATGAATGAACAATCCATAGAAACAGCTGATCCATATGCTTATTCTTGTACAGCTAATATGCATAGTTCAGTAGTCATTGATTTGGATAAAGTTAGAAGAGTAGATTATCCTTTGACAGAACTAAAACATATGACAGATGCAGTTATTTATGAAGTAGGTGTCAGAGACTTCTCTGTTGATGAATATGGACAGATTACACATAAAGGCAAGTTCTTAGGATTCTGTGAAGAAGGTACAGTGACTAAGAATGGTTTTTCATCAGGCATGGACTATTTAGATATGCTTGGTGTCACACATGTACAGCTTTTACCAATCAATGATTATGCAACAGTAGATGAAGATCATCCGGATTTACTCTATAACTGGGGTTATGATCCAGCACAATATAATGTACCTGAAGGAAGTTATATTACTGATCCAAATGATGGCTATAAGAGAATATTAGAATGTCAGCGTATGGTACGCTGTATTCATAAGCATAATATGAGAGTTATTCTAGATGTAGTCTATAATCATATGCATGATGTGAATAATAATGCATTAGAGAAGACAGTGCCTTATTATTTCTTTAGAAGAGATGAAAATGGGGAGTTATCTAATGGTTCATGGTGTGGTAATGATTTAAATAGTACCGCAAAGATGTGCCGTAAATATATCTTAGATATGTGTAAGAGATGGCAGGTTCTTTATGGTGTAGATGGCTTTAGAATGGATTTGATGGGTATTGTGGATAATGATACAGTGAATATGATTTATGAACAGGGCCATGCTTTAGATTCTTCTTTTATGTTATATGGTGAAGGTTGGAATATGGGTACTGCATTACCCGATTCAGAAAAGACAACAATTGAAAATAACCATAAAACACCTCATGTAGGTTTTTTTAATGATCATTTCAGAGATACAGTCAAGGGACCTAATCAGATGGAAGTCAAAGGCTATACATCAGGGGATACTTATAAGACAAATGAAGCCATTATTGCGATGTGTGACTACAATAAGTTCTTATCTATAGAACAGAGCATTAACTATACAGAATGTCATGATAATGCGACTGTATTTGATAAATTTATTATTTCCAATGGACATGAAGATGAATATTGTCGCCAAAAGAGATGTTTATTAACTCTTGCGATGACAATTTTTGCGCAAGGGGTTCCTTTTATTCATGCCGGACAGGAATTTTTAGGTACTAAGAATGGTAATCAGAATTCTTATAATGCGGGTGATGCAGTTAATAAACTAGACTGGGAACGTCATGACGAATATATGAATGTTGTTCAGGCTGTAAAGTTCTTTATTGATCTAAGAAAACACAACAAGTGCTTTAGATATTATGACTATGAAGATATGCATCAGCATGTATTTATCAACAATATCTACTATCGTATGGTAGAATATCATCTCACTCAGGATGAAGGAGATTATAAAGAATTTAAGATTTACTTTAATCCTTCATATGATGTCATTACTATTGGTATTGAAGATGATTTTAAGATATTATATAGTATGTCAAATGAAAGAATAGAAAATGGACAACTCAATGTATTTGGTGTATCCATGGTTGTATGTGCAAGATAGGAGAATGTAATGAAATTAATTGTTGGATTAGGAAATCCTGGTAAAGAATATGATATGACGAGACATAATACAGGATTTTATTGTTTAGATGTATTAAGTGATGAAATGAATCAATCTATTGATAAAGAGAAATTCAAAGGCTTATATACTAAATTCAAGTATAAGGGTGAAGATGTTATTTTATTAAAACCTCAGACTTATATGAATAATTCTGGTGAATCTGTTGCGGCAGTAATGCAGTTCTTCAAGATTCCAGTAGAAGATCTATTAGTTATTTATGATGATATGGATATGCCTACTGGTAAACTACGTTTAAGAGAAAAAGGTAGTGCAGGTGGACATAATGGGATCAAGAGTATTATTGCTCATGTAGGGACTCAGAACTTCAAGCGTATTCGTGTAGGTATTTCAAAGAATAAGCTTTATAGTGTTGTAGACTGGGTACTTGGACACTATTCTAAAGAAGAAGAAAAGCTTATATCAGAAGGTGCTAAACATGCAGCAGAAGCTGTATTATGTTATTTAGATGATGGTTTTAATAAAGCAATGAATAAATTTAACTAGGTGATTGTTATGGAGAAAATACTGAATCTTTTAAAAGATAATCAGGCCTTAAGAACCTTAGATACAGACAAAGGAACTATTGTCACAAACTCAACTAGCGATGAGGCTTATCTCATTGCTGGTTCTTTTTGGCATCATCCAAGAAAAATCCTGATTATTAAAAATAACCAATATGAGGCATTTAACCTCTATAAAACATTAACTGAACTTGTGAATCAAGTTGTTTATTTTCCTGCAGATGAATCATTACGTGTAGAATCAGTGGCGTATTCTTATGAACTATTAGGAGAAAGAATTAATGCATTATATGCGATGACACAAGATAAACCAATGATCTGTGTTTGTCATATGCATTCAATGACACGTTATGTGACACCTGTAGAACTCTTTAAAAAGAGTATTATAAGTTTAAAGAAGGGTGATACAGTTGATCCTTTAGAATTAAAGAAGAAACTACAGTCTATTGGCTATAAGAATACCCAAAGAGTAGATTCCCCTTTCTATTATTCTAGAAGAGGTGAAGTACTAGATATTTATACAATCCAGTATGAACATCCAGTGCGTATTGAATTCTTTGATGATGAGATAGAAGAAATCTCTTTTTATGATAAAGACTCACAAAGAAGAACAGAAAGAAAAGAATCTATCGATATTCTTCCAGCTACAGATATGATGTATGAGGATGATGGTTTATCACAAGTAGAAGCTTCTATCAAGGCTTTAAAAGAGAAGATGAAGATCAAAGATGAATTCAAGGATGAACTTGAAGAAACATATGCATTAGATATTGAATCACTCAAAACACATGACTATAGTCCACGTATTTATCAATATTTAAGTTTATTCCCTCAAACTGCTACAATTATAGATTATGCAAGTGATTATACTATTATTACTGCATCTCTTGCTTCTATTCTTGCTTCTTATAAGACTTATATGGAAGAGAATTACCTCTATTATCATGAACTAGAAGAAATAGGACAGATGATCAGAGGAATTAAGCTTATTAATAACCCTCAGGATATCTTAAAACATCCTGATGTCGATTTAGTACGCTTTAGAGAAAATGATAAACAAATCATGTTTATGACTCAGCCTGTGATGATTTCTATGGCTAATGAAAAAGTCTTTATTAGTCAATTAAAGGACTTACTTACATATAATCGTGTCATGATTGGTGTAGATGAAAAGCGTCAGATAGATGTATTAGTAAACCTATTTACTGATCATGCTATTCCATTTACTCTCACAAGTGCCACAAATAAGATTTATGACGGGGTTAATCTATTCTTAGGACATTTACCTTGTGGAATGAACTTTGTAGAAGAGAAGACTGTATTACTCACAAGTCAGGAACTCTTTAAAGTACAAGAAACAAAAAAGAAATATATTAAATATAGAGATGCCACTAAAATCTCAGACTATAATGAATTAAAAGTAGGAGACTATGTTGTTCATGATACAAATGGTATTGGACAATATATGGGTATTGAAACATTAGTTGTAGATGGTGTACATAAGGATTATTTACATATTGCCTATAAAGGAAATGATATTCTTTATGTACCGGTAGAACAGTTCCAGTTAATTAGAAAATATTCATCAAGAGATGGTAAACCACCTCGTATTCATGCTTTAGGTTCACCTAAATGGGCTAAAGAAAAAGCAAGAGTCAGACAGAAGGTAGATGGTTTAGCTGACGATCTGATTAACTTATATGCAGAAAGAATGAGACAGCCAGGATTTGCATTTGAACCTGATGGGGATCTTCAATTAGAGTTTGAAAGTGAATTTGGTTATGAACTCACTCCAGACCAGGCGCAGGCTGTAGAAGAAATCAAGAAGGACATGGAAACACCACGTCCTATGGATAGATTATTATGTGGTGATGTAGGCTTTGGTAAAACAGAAGTGGCTTTAAGAGCCTGCTTTAAAGCTGTTGTGTCTAAGAAACAATGTGCCTTCTTATGTCCTACTACAATTCTTTCAGCACAACACTATCGTACAATGCAGAAGCGTTTTGAGAAGTTCCCTGTGAATATTGCGTTACTCAATCGTTTTACGACTACTAAAGAAAAGAAACAGATATTAGCTGATTTAAAGGAAGGTAATATTGATCTATTAGTTGGTACACATCGTATTTTATCCAAGGATGTAGAATTCAAGGATTTAGGATTACTCTGTATTGATGAAGAACAACGTTTTGGTGTAAGGCAGAAAGAGAAGATTAAGAATCTAAGAAAAACAATTGATGTACTCACTTTAACTGCTACACCTATTCCTCGTACATTACAAATGTCCATCATGGGTATTAGAGGACTCTCACAAATAGAAACACCACCATTAAATAGACTCCCTGTACAGACATATGTCTCAGAAAAGAGCTGGGCGTTAATTAAACAGGTTATTGAAAGAGAATTATCACGTAATGGACAGGTTTTCTATTTACATAATAGAACAGAAAACATCTATGAAACAGCCTCTACATTGCAGACACTTTTACCTAATGCCCGCATTGGTGTAGGACATGGTCAGATGGATAAGAATGATCTAGAAGATGTCATGACTGACTTTGTAGAAAAGAAATACGATATTCTTGTATGTACAACTATTATTGAGACAGGTATTGATATACCTAATGCGAATACAATTATTATTGAGAATGCGGATAAGTTTGGTTTAGCACAGCTTTATCAGATCAAAGGTAGAGTAGGAAGAAGTGAACGTATCGCATATGCTTATCTTCTTTATACAAAAGATCGTGCGATGACAGAAGAAGCTCAAAAGAGACTTACAGCTATTAAGGAATTCACACAATTAGGTTCTGGTTATAAGATTGCAATGAGAGATTTATCTATTCGTGGCAGCGGTGATATTCTTGGTGGTGAACAGGCAGGATTTATTGATCAAGTCGGTTTTGATATGTATATGAAAATCTTACAGGATGCGATTGAAGAAAAACAGGGTAAGATTAAAGAGGATGAAACTGTACCATCACGTAATGTCCCTGTAGATGGTTATATTCCTGAAGATTATGTAGAAAGTGATATGGAAAAGTTAGAACTTTATCAGCGTGTCTATAAAGCCAATGACTTAGAAACATTGAAACGTGTAGAACATGAACTTACAGACCTTTATGGTGTTCTTCCATCACAGGTACGTAATATTGTAGTCAAGAGAAGATTTGATATCCTTTCACATGACCCACTTATTGATGATGTAAAGGATAGCAGCCAGGGACTAGAAATACGTTTCTCTAAAGTCTTCTTAGAAGATTTAGATGGACAGAAGTTCTTTGCGTATGTCAATCATATGTTTAAGAAGCCACAAATGAAATATACTGATGGAATGTTGACTATTGTGAGTGGTATGGAACCTTATTATGTTTCAGCATCTACTGAGTTCTTAGATTCAGTTTTAAAACAATATTATAAAACACATACTAGTTCTTAATAAAAAATAATGTAGAATGTGAAAAAAGGGGATAAAACTACAACTGAACCAAAGAAGGAAACAGTAAAAGTAGTTAATACAGGTGATAACACAAATGTGATGGCATATGTAGTTGCAGCTATCGCAGCTGTGGGTGTAATCGTATTAGTAATCAAAAGCAAAAAGAAATAATGAAGAAATTCACAACTAAACAATTAGCGATTGCCTTTGTCGCAATCGCTTTTGTCTTTATATTTGGCTTTACAGCTTATCGTGGTATAAATGGACAATTCCAGTCTCAGCCTACTATTAGTAATGAAATAAAAAGTAACATAAAGAAGAAAGATACTTCTAAAAAAGAAGAGACAAAACAAATAGAGTCACAAGAAGAATCGAAGAAGACTGATCCAAAATTATCTGATTCTTCTAGTAAACAAGAGACTAAGAAGCAGGAAACAAAGAAAACAGAAACAAAATCTTCTTCTGCTAAACAAGAGACAAAGAAGACAGAAACAAACACTTCTTCTAGTAAACAAGAAACCTCTGCTCCTCAACAGGTAGAACCACCTAAACAGGAAACACCTGTCAAACAAACTGTTTCAGTGCAGGTGATTGGAGTAAATAGCACAATAATGCAGGGGAATATAGAAGTGAATAGTTCTTCTACAGCTTATAGTGTATTAAGAGAACTTGCGAAACAGAATGGTAAGAGTATCTCTACAAAAGGGTTTGGTTCTACTGTTTATGTATCAGGTATAGATGGATTAAAAGAATTTGATCATGGACCAAGTTCTGGATGGATGTATAAGGTGAATGGTACACCACCAAATATTGGGGCAGGAGCTTATAGGTTAAAAGCAGGAGATCAAGTCATCTGGTATTATGTCAACGCTGAACAATAAGACAAGAGAAATATGTCTCATAGGTATTCTCTCTGCAGTCAATATTGCCTCTAGAGTAGCCTTACAGGCACTTCCTAACTTTAAACCTGTTATTATTATATCTGTACTCTTATTTTGGTTATCATTTGGAATAAAACTCACAGTAGTAACAACTATAGCATCCAATATGATTCTAGGTATGGGAACATGGACAATCTTCCAGATTCTCTCATGGGTTGTCATCTGTTTATTCACTCAATGTATCAGTGATTTTTATAAGAAAATAAACAAAGAACCCCCATTACTTCTTATGGCTCTCTATGCCTTTTAATGGGTTATGTCTTTGGTTTTGTCGTCTCACTCGAACAATTAATTATTGGTGGTCCTGTCTGGTTTGGTATCTATTATGCCCAGGGGCTCTTATTTGATACATTCCATGCAGTAGGTAATTTTGTCTTTTATTTACTTTGTGCACCTATACTTATGCGTTTATTTAAACAGGAAATGTCTCAATATACAAAAGACTATTACAAGTGATTCATCATGAATCACTTTTTTTGTCATGTAATAAACATATCATCAATATCTGAAAGATACATTTTACATATGATATAGAAAGTCTATAATCACAAGTGGATGGAGGTTAAAACTATGACACCATTATTTCCACGTGCTCAAGAAGTAGAGAACATATTTCACAAAATACTCGCAAGTAAAGAAGCTTGTGCAAGACTAAGAGAAACATTCAATTCAAGTCTAGAAGACTTTCAGGGATCAGAAGAATTAAACAATGAGACCTTTTCAAAAGTCGTTCTAGATAGTTATTCAAATCAGGATATTAGTGCATTATTACTCGCTATATGTGGTAAATCTATGTTTGATTTATTACGTGATGCATATTTGATTCCTCAAACATTTCATGGTAAAGCAGGAGAAAATCCAGTATTACTTACATCACCTTCTGGAGACCTGTTAGAAGGAAAGGACGTCTCACACCATACGATGAGACGATTTAAAAGTATCCTTTCACAACATCAGCCTGTTCCCCGTTCCCTTGTTTATCTGGCTGATGGCTATGATATAGAACGTTATTATAAACATGACGGTTCAGTAGACCAGAGAAAGACAGATGCAGTCAGAGGCATCTTACTTCTTTATGCACTTCCTGATACTAAGAAGCTTCATCTTACAACCGCGCAGGTTTATGCAATCATCTGGGATACATTCTTCAGTATTCAAAAAGAAGCACCTCTTGCTCGTGTCTATTATGGACAGGAAACAGGAGAAAAGAATGATAAAGACTATGATGAAATCGCAATATTACTTCCTTCTCATTTGTTTAGAAGACAGATGGTTGAAAATATGGAAATTATTGATGGATTAGTTCTATCTTGTAGAGAAAAAATGATGGCTGAAGCCGGTAATGATAGTTTGGAGTTGTAATTATGCCTAGAATCGGATTACGTATTATTAAAACAAGTATTGCCGTCTTCATCATCATGGTATTATTCACTCTCTTTGGTGTACAGAGATCACCTTTCTATGTCCTTATAACCACAATTATCTGTATTCAGCCAGATAAAGAGAATGAAAAGAACCAGGCACTTGTAAGAGCCTTAGGTACACTTATTGGTGCTATTACAGGTGCAATTGTCATGTTTTTACAGCCTTTCATCCATATTGATCTCGCATGGGATTTGCTTAATGCGTTATTTATTATGTTGACTATTTATTTGACAGTCTTATTTAAAGTACAGCATATGGCATTTATGGCCTGTGTGGCTTATTTAAGTGTTGCAGTGATTCCCCATGCTGGTATTTCACCTTACGCATTTTTATTCTATCGTGTCTTAGATACATGTATTGGTGTTGGTGTAGGTTATCTTGTTTGTACATTACATCTACCAGTTAAAAGAAGAAATGATGTTCTCTTTGTAGCTGAACTTGATGATATGGAACAAACAGCACACCAGCAGTTAAATGACTTCAATAAGACTCAATTGAATAAAATAGTAGATGATGGTGCCCTGTTTACAATCATCACAAAAAGAACACCAGCATCCATGCAGGCAGAAATAGAACATCTTAAACTGCATCTTCCAGTGATCGCATTAGATGGTGCAATTTTGTATGACGTACCAAAAAATGAATTACTTTGTACCTACCCATTATCACAAACATTAGGTACAAAGATTACTCAATTATTAGATGATAAACATCTTAATTACTTTTATCACGTTCTTAAAGACGATGTATTATTGACATATTATAATAGTTTCGACCAGTCCGAACAAATGGACTATTATGATATGATGCGTCAATCCCCTTATCGTAATTACATCTTTGGTATGCCTACACACTCATATCAACCTCTTTATATAAGTATTCTTAATACAAAAGAGATTATCTATGATATTATAGATGACCTGATAGATTTAGGATTACATAAACAATTGCGTTATTTTGTAGAAGAAGATTATTTTGAAGGCATGTGCTTACTTAAGATTCTTTCTTATGACGCCACTCCAGAAAATATGCTGGAAAGATTAAAAGAAAAATTAGATATAAAAGAAAGTATTGTATATGGTTCATCTGATGCTATATGTGACGTTATTGTACCTGATAATGATTTCAATAGTATCGTAAAAAGTATCCATAACGAATATGAAGGAATTCAAATGAAAAGAAGACAGCCACAATAAGCTGCCTTCTTTTCGTAATGGGGGAGTCTCAATGTATATTCAATTCATGATCAATATCATGGATTTTTTTATTTGTATACTTATTTGCAACTCCCATGATTAAAGTACTTAGTAATACTGCAATAATAGTTAGAATAATATAGATCATAAGAATCACCTCTTTCATGCTTATAATATACATGTAAGTTGTGTAATTCGTATGTATTCTCTATGTATTTATTATGTTTTTTTACAATCCTTCCAACATATCATCAAATGTGATACCTAGAGAAAATCCAAAATGGAAATAATCATCCAAAGCATCCTGTAACTTAATAGGACTATAACCATTTCTTAAATCTAAAATATCCTGATTGATTTTAAAGAGTAAATCAACAGAGCTGCTCTTTTCAGGCATTTCTTCATGATTCTTGATTTCATCAATCTGTAAGTCATACGCAATACTCATTAATAAGCGCATACCTTCAATATAAGTGTCTAAAAGAGCATTTTGATCAACCTGAGTATCTTTATCCCAGAATGTATAAACATGTCCTAGTTCTCCTGTATTATATACACATTGCATAAATGCAAGAAGTTTATGGTCAATCTTTTTAATATCTAGAATCTGACCCTTAGGAATATCTAATTCTCTGTTTAATACTAACTGATATAATTTTGATAATTCATTCATTTAAATCACCTCTTATATACTATTATAGTCAATTAAAAAAGAGAATCACGTAGATTCTCTAAATAATCCCTAAACCTTCTATTAAAATCTTAATACCTATGAGAATAAGAATAATACCACCAGTGATCTGTGCTTTCTGTTGATATTTATTCCCAAATATATGACCTATATACACACCGGCTGATGAAATAATAAATGTTGTTAAACCAATAATAGAAATAGCCATGAAGATATTGATTGATTCAAAAGAGAACGTAACACCTACCGCAAGTGCATCAATAGCAGTCGCAATAGCAAGCATCAACATTGTCTTCCAAGAGAAGTCATCATTCTGTTTCTCTTCTTCAAATGATTCTTTAATCATATTGATTCCAATAAATGCGAGTAATATAAACGCAATCCAGTGGTCAATAGAATCCACTAAACCACTCAATGTAGAACCTAGACAATAACCAATAAATGGCATCAATGCCTGGAATCCACCAAACCATACACCACATAACAATATATTCTTAATAGATAACTTCTTTACAGATAATCCTTTACATACAGATACCGCAAAAGCATCCATGGATAATCCAATACCAATAAGTAAAATTTCTATACTAGACATCTTTATACCTCAACAGGAATATAATCTTCCTTTACAACCTCATAATGCATATTGGATGCAGTCAGTTCATTGAGTTCATCTAAGAAAGAAGTATCTCTTAAATAAACATCATAATGAACTTCTTCATCATACTCAGTATTCATTAATAATAGATTCTTAGATTGTATTAAATAAGATACCTTACGGCTGAAGTGATAGTCAACACTAATACGATATAGTTTAACAAGTTCTTTATCGACTATTTCTGCTTCTTTTAATGCATCTGCAACACTATTAGTATAAGCACGAGTTAATCCTCCAGCACCTAGTTTAATGCCACCAAAATAACGTGTTACAATCGCAATCACATTATCTATCTTTTGTCTTTGTAATACATTCAACATAGGAAGTCCTGCAGTACCTGATGGTTCTCCATCATCATCTGCTTTTTCTAAAGGACCTACTCGATAAGCAACACAGTTATGTGTTGCATCATCTTTGGAATAGAATTCTATTAAGTCTTTGATTTCTTTTTCATCATTACATGGAATCAGGGTAGTAATGAACTCTGATTTCTTAATAATGATTGTATTTGTCGTTGTTTCTTTGATTGATCTCATAGTTTCACCCGTTCGTATTATAGCGTAAAAGTTGTAAAATAAAAAGAAATAAACTATAATGTACATAGTGTATTATCACTGATGGGGTATTAAAAATGAGTAAAATAGCGATTATTGCAGACAGTGGCTGTCAGATTGATATCAATGGAGAGCATGAAGGTATTTATATTGCACCATTATGTATTGGTCATGGTAGTCAGACATATTTAGATCAATTAGAAATTACAAGTCTTGATGTATTTAATCAGATGAAGGAAACAGATGATATGTATACAACATCTCAACCTTCGACTGGTTCATTAATGAAGGCGATGGAAGATGCAAAAAGAGATGGTTATGAAGAGTTAATTGGGATTCCTATCGCAACTGGTTTATCATCTACATTAAATGGTATGCAGGTTGCAGCTGATACAGTAGAAATGCCTATTACTTTAATCGATTCTCAAGGAACAGCACATGTTCAAAAGAAGCTTGTTGAAGCAGCACGAAAACTAGTAGAAAAGGGTCAGTCTGTTTCTGAAATTAAAGAAAAGCTTGAAGATATGGTTAAGCATTCAGGTACAATTATTTTTACACCAAACTTGAATCACCTTAAAAAGGGTGGGCGTATTACGCCTGCAGTCGCAATGCTTGGCAATATGTTGAAGCTTGTTCCAGTTATGGAATTGAATAGTGAATTAGGTGGTAAGATTGATACTTTAGGCAAAGTAAGAACAACACGTAAGGCATGTAAGATGCTTGCTGATCGTGTTGTTGAAAGAGGCGCAAATGCGAAAGATTATACATTTGCGATTGAAGATGTTCTTGCACCTGAAGAAGCTCAGCGTGTAAGAGACTATCTTGAAGAACAATTAGGTCCATGTCAAGTTACCATGAGAGAGTTACCAAGTGTTGTAGGTGCTCATATGGGAATTGGTGGTGTAGGAATCCAATTCATCAAAAATCTCGCAGAGTAGGAAGCAGATGATGAATCTGCTTTTTTTATATAGAAAGGAGGTATATATACATGCAAAGAGAATTTGAAATGGTTGTACAGACAAGTGCAGCTACACAAAGCTTGCGTTATTTATTGAAAAGTGGTGATATGACGTGTATCACCAAAGGAGAAATTACTAAAAGATTAGAAGCAGCAGTTCTTTTACAGGAATTAAGCTTTCAAGCTGTTATGACAAGTGGTGAAGTTGTAGAGGATATGCTGGAGAATAATTATGAGGATTATGATGAAGCATTAAGAGACTCTCTTAAGACTCATGGTATTACATTTAAAGATTATACCTTTGCGGTTACTTATAAATATGATGAAGAAGCTGTCTTTAAGCCTTTCTTCTCTAGACAATATGGTGCAGACTTAGGTTTTTCACTCCCATTAGTAGATGATATGAAATATGCGAATATGTGTGTATGTCTTGCATTAATAAAACTATCAAGAGAATATGTACGTACGAGTGTGGGTATTACCCATGATTATACGGATGTAAAACCTAGTATTCATTTGACTTTTAAGCCAGGTATATTCTTACCTAAGCTTATTACAGAAAAACCCTATACAGAACTTACATTCAATGCAGTCTATGCAGCTATATACAAGTTGCGTGCTGCGATACGTTTCTTCTCATATGATCATACAGAAGAAGCATATAAGAAGTGGATTGATGTCATAGAAGAAATGAGTACGCGGCCATATGATGGTATATTAGATGATCTAGATGAACTAGATTATGTACCATCACAAAAAGAAGAACTTTATGTATATGAAGATAAGGTCAATGGTGGAGGTACAGTACAATGTTTAAATAATTCATTTTATGCATTAATACTCTGGGCTGCCATATTGACTAAAGTCATGAATGAACAGTTCTTATATGAAACAAACTACCCAGATATGAATTTATGGGATTATTAATAAAAAGAAAATTATCAAAACACCTATAATAAGGTGTTGTCATCGTTAACTTTAACACATAAATTCTTTCTCTTCGCTATAATAGTGTTAGAAAAAAGAGGAGGGAAAGAATATGTTGGAAAGTTATAAAGAAATTACATCAATCTCATTAAATAAATTAAAGGACTATTTAGATGTCATTGATGTATATCATGATTCATTTATTGATACTTGCAGAAGTCAGAAGAAAATAGAAGGTTATATTAAGGCACACCAAAAGAAATACTTAGGTCTTGCCTTAAAGAAACTCTATGAAATAGATGATATGCAATGTTTAGAAAATCATCTCGTAATGATTGAATACTTATTTGGAGAACATCCTCGTATTCAATCATTGAATAAGAATTTATGTAACTATATGCTCCATAATGGATTACCATTAGATGTATACCGTATTGTGAGACATTTGATGCCTTTCTCATATCTTGCACTTATCTCTTTATTAGTAGATAAAGAAGTGATTACTTATGCACAGGCTGCTTACTTTTCTTTAGTAGAAGAAGATATAGAAGGGGCTTATGAATACTTAGAGAAATGTGAAGTGGAACCAGACGAATCACTTTTAAATCTTTATGCATCTTATGACTTAATTGGTTATTTCCAGCTTGTGGATCATTATAGTAAAAAGGTATCTTACCAGGTATCAGGAGGCATAAGATGGGAGAAAAAATGTGGGCTGTCTTCTCATTATTGATGAATTCAGAGGAATGCATCAGTGCAGAAGATATACAGCGTCAATTAGAAGAAAAAGGTTATGATATTGGTTTAAAAGCTGTATATGCAGTGATTAAACAGATCAATGTATTTACATCTTTAATGTTTGGAAAAGAAATAATCAAAGCAGTGAGACGTTTTGGTTATATGATTGAAACAGGTTATTTTGATGAAGCACAGATACAATTACTTATTGATATGGTGAATTATCGTCAAGATCTTACAAATAATGATAAAAGAGAAATAGTTAATAAGCTTTTAAAACTTTCACCTGCTAAACAGAAGGATTATCTCATTGTACCAGAATTAGAAGATGATGATGAAGGTGTCTATTCTCTAAGTAAAAATCTAAAGATTATTACTTCCGCAATACGTAATAAGAAGGATATACGTTTCCAGTATGTAGACTATACTATTAGGGATGGACATCCTGTAGAAACATATTCTACTAAGGGTAATGCAGGTATTAATCATGAATATTATAATGTGAGTCCTTATAATACAGTGATTGTGGATGGTCATTACTATTTACGTGCTTATTATAATAAGCATAAGGACTCATTGACTACATTCCGTATTGATCGTATTAGAAAGCTAGATAAGAGCCGTACATATTATTTTGATTTTGATGATGAGGAAAAAATGAGTGAATCATTGAAACAATCACTTGCGAAGTCAATGAATAGTTTCTTTGATGGTGATGAAATTACACTACATATTAAGTTTGATGGTGTACTTATTAGAGAAGTTGTATCACGTTTAGGAAAAGATATTACTATTAACAAGACTATTGCGCCAATAGAGAATAATCATCAATGGTATGAAACACGTGTTGAAGGAATTATCTTTAATACAGGTTTAATGAACTGGATTAGACAGTTTGGTCCAATGATTATTGTGGTAGGTCCAGAGAAGCTTAAAGAAGCTATTACAGATGGATTAGAAGAGAACTTAAGCTACTATAAAAAATAGGTGATAACTATGTATATATTACAATTAAGTCAAGGTGAGTTAAGTACTAATGTTGGCTTATTTCATACAATAGAAGAAGGCAGAAAGCTTATATCTCAATTAACTGGATATCAGTATGAAGTGATTGAAGGGTTTGAGTATGAGTACTTTGATCCTACTACTGTACCTGATTATGTAGAACTAGAATATAATGGTCATATTTTACCTTTTACTACATATATGTTTACTGGTGATGGAAAGGTAGATATTTATTGGAATGAGATAGTAGACTTATCTATACCAGGAAATGGAATGATTGAAGGATCTACAAGAGTGGATGCTTATTCTATTCCTAATAATGAACTTAAGGATTACATAGAGAAAAGAGAATATAACTATAGATGTGTTAAACAATACTTAGAATCTAAAGGATATGAGGTAGAGAGAGCTTATTTTGGTTCTGAAGATGGCGAAGCCATCTTATACAGAAATACAGATGAGTGGCATTTCTTGACACATATGGATCCTGAGTTTGTGGAATCTGAAGACATAATAAAAGACTTAGACATTTAGGTGTCTAGGTCTTTTTGCATTAAAAAAGTCGTTGTGAGCATTACACTCACAACGGCTTTTAAATGTGTGCCGGGCATGGCACTAATTCAGTCGGAGATAAACTGACCACAGGTAGTTACCGCCAAGTGTAGTGAACCACAAGCCGATACCATAAAGGTAGGAGTGAAGGA
>OHRN01000246.1_pt1 | contig 27249 bp, 20 predicted proteins | sample 1578431 | NCBI WGS metagenome assembly OHRN01 (sample SAMEA3879507, study PRJEB24766) | human gut metagenome | biome: human-associated habitat; feature: feces | place: USA | collected 1985/1987 | reverse complement strand
CTTCCACTACACCGCCGTTTTTCTTCTGGATGCCGATATATTCCATAGAACCCTCCGTGCAAATGTCTTTTTTATATTGTATCCAATTTTACAATAAAAAGCAAGACTTCCTTTATGACAAACAAAAATACCCGGCAGATTCATTCTGAAAAATCTGCCGGATATAGACCGGATGCCCTTGGGGCGTTCCATTCTGAGAAATTGCAGGGCAAATGCAAGCTGTGTTAACTGTTATGTAACCTTGTCAATCAATCTTCCATTCTTCCATGGTCACAGCCAAGTGACAGGTAGTGCTCAATTTCCCCACCCAGCACAAGCTGCGCATACTCCAACGGCTTATGGTAGAGCAGCCAGTCCAGTTCTGCCCGTTGTGCCGGGGTGTTGCCGTATTCGTCCTTGATGGCGATGCAGTCGATGGCAAGGGTAGTGCCACCCTCGAACCGGGCCTCCACTCGGTTGGTGTCCATGTTGTAGCGGCAGGAAAGCAATTTCGTCATAGTCGTATCCTCCAAGACTTGATTTTTGGTGTGCGGTCACTCGAACCAATGCCGTCAAGTCGTTGTCGGATGAAGTGGATTTTAGTTTGTCTGGGAGTAAGTGCACGGTTTCTGCACGGTTTTTGCACGGTTTCAAAACGTGCAAAGGGTGCAAATCGTTGCAAAATCGGACAAAGGGTGCAGAAACTCGATGTTCAAAACCTGCGATGTATCGCAAAGAAATGACGATAAAACGTAACTTCCAAAAATTGAGGGAATCGCCCGGCGTGCGCTACGAATCAGTAGGCCGGGGGTTCGAGTCCCTTCCATCGCACCAAATAATGAAAATCCGAACCTTTTCTCAATAGGAGAAGGGTTCGGATTTTTTGTTTCTTCGGAAAGCAAAATGCCGCGTTTGCGCAGCAACAAAAGCCCCAGTGGGGCTTTTGAGCGACCGAACGGTCTTGCGTTAGCAAGATGGAGGGGCCTCCGCCCCGACAAGTGACCATAAAAGAAAAATACCGCCCATGCAGCGCAGCGATGGATTTTGTCGGGTGAAGTAAGCGGCAAAATGAATCGGGTGTGTTGCGGGACGGTAAGTTCTTTCGTGGACTTTTCCTCACGGAAGTGGTGGGTCTCACGGTGATAACCAACCACTTTCTGTGGCTGTGTTCAAAATGAACACGACCACATTTTGTGGGTGGTTTCAAACCAATCCACAAAGACGGTGGGATTTACAGGAAAAATACTACTGTATGTGAAATTCGTCAAGAGGGTTTTGGAAAATCCCTATTCTCACACTCATCCACCCTATCATGTGGGAAACCACGGACATGATCTTGTGATCATGCGTTCTCCCAAAATGCTGACCCCAAATGAATACGATGTGTTTTTCAACTTTCTGGAAAACACGGTGATGAAAAACGCATACTGACAGTAAAACCGCTCCGAGCGTTCTGCCCGGAGCGGTTTTGCGTCAGCAGTATTTATGCAGAATGGTCATAGACGGAGGGAGAAGTCATGCGTCCTTGCACAGCTTGGTCAATTCTTCGATGGCGGCATCCTCGTCCGGGCCATCGGCGGCGATGGTCACGGTCTCGCCGCACTTCACGGCCAGACCCATTACGGCAAAGATCTTCTTCATGTCGGCGACTTTGCCGTTCTTAGTCATAGTGACTTTGCTCTCAAAGCCTTTGGCAGCTTTGCTCAGGATACCGGCGGGACGGGCGTGCAGACCTTCTTTGTCCTGAATGGTGATATCGATGCTCTTCATAAAAAATCTCTCCTTTTTGGAATCGTTATTGTAAGTGCTCCAGCACATAGTTCATATCGGAAGTGGTCTTGAGCTGTTCCAGCGCATCCTCGTCTTCCAAAATCTCGCAGACATTGCCCAGCAAGTCAAGATGGTCGTTGCCGACACCGGCAATGCCGAACACGAGGTAGGCTTTTTCATCGCCGAAGTCCACGCCCTGCGGATATTGCAGCAGGACAACGCCGGACTTTTTAACGGTGCCCTTCTTCTGGCTGGTGCCGTGGGGAATGGCTACGCCCATGCCCATATAGGTGCTCACCAGCTTTTCGCGCTCCACCATGGCATCGGCGTAACTGTCATCCACATAGCCCCGCTTTGCCAGCAGCGCACCGGCGGCACGGATGGCCTCCTCCTTGGTGACGGAGGGCAGACCCAGCTGGATGTCCTCCGCCTGGATCTTCATCACGGAACCGTTGGCTTTGGAAGCCTCGGTCACGGCAGCCGCCAGAGGGGCTACGGCTGCATTGCGCAGATCGGATACGATCTCCTCATTGGCGGCAGCTTCGGCCTTGGCATCCAGTGCCGGGGTAGTGGAGGTCAGTGCATTGTACAATGCGTCCAGATGCGGATCTGCAAGGAAGTTATCCAATGTAACAAGCTGTGCCTGCGGGGCGCACTTGGCGGCACGGTCAGCCAGAACGCGCTGGCAGACTACCACGTCCGCGTCGGCGGGGATGGTATCCACGCTGGAGTTGGTCACGGTCAAGTCGGGGCGCTCCGCCTTAATGCGGTTGTGGAACTTGGTAGCACCCATGGCGCTGGAACCCATACCGGCATCGCAGGCAAAGACGATCTTGCGGATCTGACCGACATTTACGGCAGTAGGCTCAGGAATCTCGCCCTTAGCCTGTGCCTTCATCTCCTTCATTTCGTTCTGGGCGTCGGTCAGGCTCTTGGTGTGACCGGAGGTCGCTTTCAGAATGACCGAGGACAGAACAAAGGAAACAGCACCGGCGATGACAACGCCCAGCAGAACGGTGAGAATGGAATCCCGGGGAGCCATTGCCATGTAGGCGATGATGGAACCGGGAAAAGCAGGACCGGACAGACCTGCACCGGTCATAGAGTAGAACAGGATGGCACAGAAGTTGCCCACGATGGGGGCGATGATGATCACGGGGTTCATCAGGATGTAGGGAAAGTAGATCTCGTGGATGCCGCCCAGCAGGTGGATGATCACAGCACCGGGAGCGGACTGGCGGGTGGTGTCGTCCTTGCAGAAGAAGCAGTAGGCCAGCAGGACACCAAGACCGGGACCGGGGTTGGCTTCCAGCATATACATGATGGAACGACCGGTCTCAGCGGCCTGGCTTGCACCGATGGGGCTGAAGATGCCGTGGTTGATGGCGTTGTTCAGGAACAATACCTTTGCAGGCTCAATAAAGATGGACACCAGCGGCAGCAGGCTGTGCGCCACAAGGAAGTCCACACCGGCGGTCAGCACGGTGAGGATGGCAGTCATGAACGGGCCGATGACGTAGTAGCCGAGGATGGCCAGCAGCATACCCAGAATGCCGATGGAGAAGTTGTTGACCAGCATCTCGAAACCGGCGGGGATATGGCCTTCCACCTTCTTATCGAACTGCTTGATGACCCAGCCGGCCAGAGGGCCCATGACCATGGCGCCCATCAGCATGGTGTAGTCCGAGCCGCAGATGCAGCCCACCACGGCGGCGCTGGCTGAAAGCATCGGGGTCAGCCGCCGCACCGTGCTGCGGGAGCTGCCCGCTGTGGAGCAGTGGATGCAGGCTGCCGGGGCGCATTTTGTGCGGAATCCCGGCAAGGGTCTGCTGCTGGATGAAGCGCCGGAGCGGCGAGACGCACTGCGCACCCAGCTGAACAGCGGCGACAGGAAAAAACTTTCCCGCGCAGAGCGGCGGCAGCAGCTTTTGACAAGGCTGCTCAGCGAGCAGGAGCCCTGCAAAACAGCGGTACTGGCACGGGCGCTTGGCGTTTCGGAAAGCACGCTGTCTGCGGACTTGGATGAACTTGAGACCAAGCTACACCCCTACCGGGTGGAGATGTTCCGCCGCCCCGGCGTGGGGGTCTGGCTGCAGGGGGATGCTTCTTCCTACCGGAGGGTGGTGTCTGCCCTGCTGCGCAGCAGTATGCCGGAAAAGGAACTGGCAGAGGTGCTCTGCGGACGGATGCCGGAAAACGAGATCTTCTCGACCCTGCTGGATACAAAAACGGCCGAAAAGGTCTGGGCGGTTTTGCAGCAGTTTGAACAGGAAGAGCAGCTCCATCTGCCGGATGCAGGCTTTCTGGCGCTGGCGATCCATTGCACCCTGACCATTCAGCAGCTGCGGCAGGGCGGCGACAAGGGCAGTGCCCCCAGAGGGCTGCGCCCGGCGGGCAATCATGCTGCCCGGCTGGTGGCGGCGCTGAACCGCGCCTTCGGGCTGACCCTGCCGCCTGAGGAAGCGCAGTATCTAGAACTGTATCTCGCTGCTTATCTGGGTGCGGAGGATCCTTGGGGCAGTGCGCAGGAGATGGAACTGCGGAATCTGGAAGCCGCCCTTATCCGGGAAATGGAAAAGGCGCTGCACACAGACCTTTCCGGTTACACCTCCCTGCGGGATGACCTGTACTGCCACCTGCGCCCCATGCTGCTGCGGGTGGAGCAGAACATTCGTACCGAAAACCCCCAGCTGGACACCATCCGCACCGCCTACCCCGGCCTGTGGAAAGCCACCCGCGCCGCCTGTGATGCGGTGCAGCAGCAATTCGTCTTGCCCGCCATCTCGGACGACGAAGCGGCCTATCTTGCCATGCACTTTGGCGCAGTGCTGGAACAGAATGCCATGTTCCGGCTGCGGCTGCGGGTGGTAGTGGCCTGTCCGCTGGGCATGGGCTCCAGCCGCTTTCTGGCTTCCCGGCTGGGAAACGAGTTTCCCTCTTTGCAGGTGGAGGGGTGCTGCTCGGTGCGGGAGCTGAACGCCGCCGACCTGCGTCGGAGAAAAATCGACTTCATTATCTCCACCGTGCCGCTGGAACTGGATTACCCGGCGGTGTGCATCAGCCCTTCCCTGCTGGAACCGGATCGTGCCGTGCTGAAGGACGCTATCACGCGGTACAGCCAGAACCGCGCAGAACCGGAACCGGCGGTGCAGCCCGTGCAGGATACAGCCTGTGCAGGCTCTAAGCTGCAGTATTATGCGCGCCTGACCCGGTCCATGACCGGGCTGCTGGAATATCTGACCATCCAGCCCGTCAAGGCTCCCGGCAGCCGCGCTGCCCTCATCCATGCAGCGGCGCAGCTGTTCTGCCCGCAGGAAGCGGACGCCCGGCTGGTGGAGCAGCAGCTTCGCCGCCGTGAAACGCTGGGCGATACCTACATCAAACCCCTGTATGCCCTGCTGCTCCATTGCAGGACAAGTGCGGTAAAGGACTGCCGCTTGGGCTATCTGCAGGCACAGCCGCCGGTCTATGAGCCGGGGCGCATCGTGCTGGGGGCACTGGTGCTGCTGGCCCCGGATGACGGGAACGGCGTCCCGGTGGAGGTCATGCAGAATGTCAGCGGGCAGCTGATCGAAACGCCCCGGCTGATGGAGGCACTGCTCACAAGCGTGTGCATCCGGATGTAGCCGAGCACCCCGCCATCATGGGTCACGAGTTCGCCGGTGATATCGTCAAGGTGGGCAAGGCGCATCAGGACAAGTTCAAGCCCGGCATGAAGTTCACCCTGCAGCCCGCCCTGAACTACAAGGGCACCATGTGGAGCCCCGGCTACTCCTACGAGTTCTTCGGCGGCGACGCCACCTACTGCATCATCCCTGCCGAGGTCATGGAACTGGGCTGCCTGCTGGAGTACAAGGGCCGTGCTTACTACGAGGCTTCTCTGGCCGAGCCTATGAGCTGCTCCATCGGTGCTTTCAACGCCGCCTACCACACCAAGATGGGTGTGTACCATCACGATATGGGCATCAAGAAGGGTGGCAAGCTGGCGATTCTGGCCGGTGCAGGCCCCATGGGTCTGGGTGCTCTGACCTACGCACTGCACCGTGATGTGCGCCCCGGCATGGTGGTGGTCACCGATATCAACGAGGATCGTCTGGCCCGTGCGGAGTCCCTCTTCCCCCCGAAGGAGGTCAAGGAGAAGGACGGCATCGACCTGTACTTCGTCAACACCGCCAACATGGCAGACCCCGCTGCCGAGCTGCGGGAGCTGACCGGCGGTACCGGCTTTGATGATGTGTTCTGCTACGCCCCCATCGCGCCGGTGGTGGAGCTGTCCAGTGCTGTGCTGGGTCGTGACGGCTGCCTGAACTTCTTTGCAGGCCCCACCGACAAGCAGTTCAGCGCCAAGATGAACTTCTACGATGTGCACTACAATTCTACCCATGTCATGGGCACCACCGGCGGTAATACCGCCGACATGATCGAGTCGCTGGAACTGACCGCCGCTAAGCGCATCGATCCGGCTGTGATGGTCACCCACATCGGCGGTCTGAACGCCGCTGCCGAGACCACCCTCAACCTGCCCAAGATCCCCGGCGGCAAAAAGCTGATCTACACCCACCTGACCATGCCCCTCATCGCCCTGACCGATCTGCGTGCCAAGGGCGAACAGGACAACGACCCCCGCTATACCGCACTGGCTGACATCGTGGATGCCCACAACGGCCTGTGGTGCCCGGAAGCAGAGGAATATCTGCTGGCAAACTTCAACCCGGAGGACTAAGCAGAACGTGCCATGGGACAGGACAAACGCAGACAGGAGGAATCCCCCATGGAACAACGCCGCAATCAGATCGTGGAGCTGGTGAACCGCAAAGGCAGCATTAGCTTTGCCCAGCTCAAGGAAGCTTTCCCTTCCGTTTCGGAAATGACCCTGCGCACCGACCTGAAAGCACTGGATGAAGCCCGCCGTGTGGTGCGGGTGCATGGCGGTGTCAAGTCGGTGGAGCAGGTGGTAGGCACAGACGACCTGCTGAGCCGCCGTTCCGCCCGCAATGCCGAAGCAAAGCAGATCATTGCCGAAAAAGCCGCTGCTCTGCTGCGCCCCAACACCACCCTGTTTCTGGATTCCGGCAGCACCGCCACAGCAGTGGCCCGGTGCATCCCGGATCAGCCCATGCTCATCTACACCAGCGGCCTGAGCTGCGCCATGGAGCTGGCAAAGCTGGAAAAGCCCCATGTGTCCCTGCCGGGCGGCAGACTGAACCGGTTCAGCCTGAGCGTCTGCGGTGCACAGAGCATCCAGACGATGGAGGGCATCAACTTTGATCTGCTGCTGCTGGGCGTGACCAGTTACAGCCCGGAAACCGGTTTTACCTGCGGCGTGGAGGATGAAGCACGGCTCAAGCAGACCGTGCTCCGCCGCTGTGAGCGGAAAGCCGTGCTGCTGGATTCCTCCAAGATCGGACTGAAAAGCACATTCCACATCTGCGAGCTGTCCGATATTGATATTGTGATCTCGGACGGAAAGCTGCCCGTAGAATTTTTACAGGCCTGCCGGAACGCAGGCGTAACAGTACTATAAAAGGAGCGTTATTATGAAGATCATCCGCGCAAAAGATTATCAGGATATGTCCCGCAAAGCGGCCAACATCATCTCCGCACAGGTCATCATGAAGCCGGACTGTGTACTGGGTCTTGCCACCGGCGGCACCCCGGTGGGCACTTATGCCCAACTGGTGGACTGGTACAACAAAGGCGATTTGGATTTCTCCGAGGTCACTACTGTCAATCTGGATGAGTACCGCGGCCTGCCCAAGGAGCACCCCCAGAGCTACTGGTATTTCATGAACGAGAACCTGTTCAGCAAGGTGAATATCGACCCGGCCAAGACCAACCTGCCGGACGGTACCAATCTGGACACTGCCGCCGAGTGTGCCCGTTACAACGGTATCATCCACAAGCTGGGCGGCATCGACCTGCAGCTGCTGGGCATCGGCCCCAATGGTCATATCGGCTTCAATGAGCCGGGCGAAGCCTTTGAGCTGGAGACCCACTGCATCGACCTTGCGCCCACTACCATCGAAGCCAACAAGCGCTTCTTTGACGGCAACGAGGCCCTTGTCCCCAAACAGGCATACACCATGGGCATCAAGACCATCATGCAGGCACGCAAGGTGCTGGTGGTAGCCAACGGTAAAGCCAAGGCACAGGCCGTCAAGGACGCCGTGACCGGCCCTGTGACCCCTGCCTGCCCCGGCAGCATCCTGCAGCTGCATCCGGACTGCATCCTTGTGGCAGACGAGGAAGCACTGAGCCTGCTGTAAACTCCCAAAGCCAACTTCTTCATTTACCATAACTTTGCTTAAGATCCAACCAAAGCACGGAAAGGGCCGGACTCGTTGCACGGGTTCGGCTCTTTCTGTCAGAAATAAGATTTATCTTGCAATCTTACGCAAAGAGCAACTCCAAAAGAGCCGTCATGGAGATGGTGGGTTCGCCTGCTGCGGGATTTACGCTGAAAATACGCTGAAAAGAGGTCACCCCGATCGGTGGCCTCTTTTTTGCTGCCGCGAACTGTCTGGCTGCGGCAGCGGATAACAGCAATGTCCATTGCGCTTTGTTTTGTCCGGATGCGCACCCGCAGAAAGCTCTCCCTCGTCAAACTGCCCAAAATACGCCCTTAAAAGTTTACTTGACGCAATTCTCAAATCAATATATAATTGGGTCAGAAACCAATCATAGAAAAGGATGATTCCCAATGGCGCGCAGATACGACAGCAAAGAAGCAAAACGGCGAATCCTGACCGCCAGTGTCCGGCTTTTTCTGGAAAAAGGCTACACGAACACCAAGGTTGCAGAAATTTTAAAGGAAGCAGATGTTTCTGCCGGGTCGTTCCAGAATATTTTCCGCACCAAGGACGGCGTGCTGACCGAGCTGATCGGCATGATGTTCAGCAGGCAGTTCGGTGCGGTAAGGCCGCTGGCGGCAAACGCCCCCTCGCCGGTGTACCTCTACGCGGTGGAAACGGCTTTGCAGCTGGCGGTGACCGAGCTGAGCGAGAATCTGCGGGATATCTATGTGGAAGCGTACACCTTCCCCGCCACGGCGGAGATCATCCACCGCAGCACCACGGCGGAGCTGCAGGCGGCGTTCAGCGCGTATCTGCCCGGGTGCGCCGAGTGCGATTTCTACGAGATGGAGCTGGGCACGGCTGGCATGATGCGCGGCTACATGGCACGGCGGTGCGACCCCTACTTTACGCTGGAGCGCAAAATACGGCGCTATCTGAGTATGAGCCTGAGTGCGCTGCAGGTCCCCGCGCAGGAGCGCGAGCAGGTCATCGCTTTTGTGGCGGAGATCGATATGCTTGCCGAGGCGCGGAAGGTGGTAGATGCCGTGCTTGCATCGCTGTCCGTGCAGTTTGATCTGAAAGGATAACAAGGCTTGATGACAAGGAGGGAGTAACATGAAAAAATGGCTGATCCGGTGTTTGACGGTGCTGGCAATGGTGTGCCTGATACCGGGGATCGTGTTAAACGTTAAAGCGGCAGATTCTATCTATACGTACTGCTTCGTCTGTATGCAACAAAGAAACTATGAGATCCTCGGATATACAAAAGTTGATTCAACCAAGCATAGGATCCATATAAAATGCTCAGTCTGCGGCAGGAAGAACAGCATTGTTTATGGAGATCTTTCGGACCATACCGGCGGCACCGAAACGCCCACCTGCACCACAGGCAAAACCTGTGAAAAATGCGGCGCGGAATACGGCATTCTCGGTCACAAATGGAAAACTCCGGCGAACGCCTCCCTTGGCAACGGCACGCACCGCATCATTTGCTTGCGCTGCGGCTTAAATGGTACCGCAAGCTGTACCGGTGGCACAGCAACCTGCACCACCAAAGCGGTCTGTGAGGCGTGTGGTGGGAAATACGGCAAAAGAAACCTAAATAATCATGCTCTGGTGCATTATGATGCGCAAGCCCCCACCTGTACGAAACCCGGCTGGGACGCTTTCGACACCTGTCCCCTCTGCTACTATACCACTTTTCGAGCAATCCCCGCGCTAAAACATGATTTAGAGCACCACGAAGCAAAAGCCCCCACCTGCACGGAAAAGGGCTGGGATGCTTACGAAGCCTGCTCCCGTTTCGGCTGCGACTATACCACCCGCAAAGAGCTGCCCGCACTGAACCATGCTCTGGAGCAGCACGCAGCAAAAGCTCCTACCTGTACGGAACCCGGCTGGGATGCTTACGAAACCTGCTCCCGCTGCGACTATACCACCCGCAAAGAGCTGCCCGCACTGAATCATGATTTGGAGCAGCACGCAGCAAAAGCCCCCACCTGTACGGAAATCGGCTGGGATGCCTACGAAACCTGCTCCCGCTTCGGCTGCGACTATACCACCCGCAAAGAGCTACCCGCGCTGAATCATGATTTGGAGCAGCACGAAGCAAAAGCCCCCACCTGTACGGAAAAGGGCTGGGACGCCTACGAAACCTGCTCCCGCTGCGACCATACCACCCGCACAGAGCTGCCCGCGCTGAACCATGATTATCAGGCTGTTACCGTAGAGCCTACCTGTGAAACGGACGGCTATACTGTTTTTACCTGCACCCGCTGCAAAGACAGCTACACCGCAGACCCGACCGATCAGCTGGGGCATCAGTTCGGTGCATGGTCCCCGAACGGAACCGGCTCTCAGAGCGCCAGTTGTCTGCGAGATGGCTGCGCGCACACTGGCAGCACGGATTGCCGGAAGTTTACTTTCCGCACTGCGGAAGGCGAAACGCTGATCTTCTGCCCCGTGTGCGGGCAGGCAGAAAACGCCGCGCAGCTGGAAAAGATCGAAGCCGCAACGGCGTGGGCTAACAGCGGCAGTCTTTCTGCGGAGGATGTGACTGCACGGACGAATGGGGAATACCTGAGTGTGGCCTTTGAAACCGCAGGCAGCCTGATGCAGCCCACCGGTCGGGTAAGGCTCGCGCTGCCCGCCGGACTGCTGGAGGGCAAAACGCTTGTGCGCATTGCCCCGGACGGCACACAGGCCGAGATGCCTTTTGAAACAGAGCGCGGAACGATCATCCTTACGCTGGATTTTGCAAACAGCGAGCTGCCCGTAATGCTCTTCCGGCTGGTACCCCAGCCCACCGCTCTCTGAACGCTTTTACAGCGCGCAAACGATAAACCATAAAATGCCCGCCCACCGTGGTTTTCCACAGGTGGGCGGGCATTCTTTTGTGCCTTTTTGGGCATAAAAATACCCCCGGAGGATGCAGCGTTTTTTACGCTGTCTACTCTGGGGGCAGTATAGCAAGCGCTGCGCGGCAGCTCCCGGAAGCGGACACTGTATTGCTGAAAAAGCACTTCCTAGCGCTGCTCCTCCGGCGGGCAGCAGCTCTCCCGGGGGATGAGCTTATGCGGCACGATGATCTTTGTGGCCAGAAGGTTCGGGTTCTCGATGTGGTTGATGGTCTGGCTGGCAGCCTCCATGCCCAGCTGGTAGGGGTTGACGTCCACGGTGGTCAGCTGTGGGCTGCCCTGCCCTTTGTTGCGGAGTGCCCCTTGGCAAACCTGCCGTGATTGCGTTATAATAGAGCCGTAACAGTTCCACAAAGGTGTGGTAAGGGAGGTGCGGTCATGATCCGGGTGGCGATCGTAGAGGACGACGCGGAGGTGCAGGGGGTATTGCAGGAGTATGTCCGGCGGTATACCCGGCAGTACGGGACAGAGTTTGAAGTGACGGTCTTTGCGGACGGCGTGGATATTCTGGAGGATTACCGCGCGGTCTACGACATTATTTTTCTGGATGTGGAGATGAAGCATCTGGACGGCATGACCACGGCAGAGCGCATCCGGCAGATGGATGCCGAGGTGATCCTGATCTTCATCACCAATATGGCGCAGTACGCCATCCGGGGCTACTCGGTGGGAGCGCTGGACTATGTGCTGAAGCCGGTGCCCTACTTTGCCTTTTCGCAGCAGCTGCTCAAGGCCGTTGCCCGGCTGGAAAAGCGGGCAAAGCACTACCTGACTGTACCGGTGGAGGGCGGGCTGCGCCGGCTGGACACCGCAAGCATCTATTACTTGGAAAGCGAGGGGCACCGGGTGCACTTTTACACCGATGAGGGCGATTTTTCCGCCCCCGGCGCCCTCAAGGCCTTTGAGGAAAAGCTGGCAGACTGCCCCTTTGCCCGGTGCAACAGCGGCTACCTTGTCAATCTGGCACAGGTGCGGGAGCTGCGGCAGAGCACCGTGCAGGTGGGCCCCTGCGAGCTGCAGGTCAGCCGCCCCAAGCGTAAGGCTTTTCTTGCCGCACTGACCGACTACATCGGAGGTGAAGGCTCATGACCGCGCTGCCGGATATCCCACGGCTGTACACCGCCCTTGCCGAGTGTCTGGCGGTGTTGCTGTTCACCCCGGCGCTTGCGCCCCGCTTTTCCAAGGCGGTCACCGGGGGTATCACCCTGCTGTGGGCGGCGGTGCTGTCGGCCTTTCTGGGGCTGACGGGCGATGTGCCCGGCGGGCTCTGGATCCCCTGCATGGTAACGGCCATCGGGCTTTCCTACTTATATTTATGGGGTGTGTGGAGCATCACCCTGCTGGAAGCCGGGTATCACTGCGCCCGGGCGTTTATTCTGGCAGAGCTTGCCGCCAGCGTGGAGTGGCAGCTGCACTGCGCCCTCTGGCCCGCCCGCGGCCCATGGGAGCCGCTGTCTTTGCTGCTGCTGGCGCTGGTGTATGGGGCGCTGTTCGGCATCATGTGCTATCTGCAGCACCGCCGTCCCCAGCCCGCCGGGCACTTACAGATCGGCGGCAGCGCCGCCCTGACGGCGGTCATGCTGGCGCTGACCGCCTTTGCGGTGAGCAATCTGGGCTTTCTGCCGGGCAGCGAGATCAACATGAGCATTTTTTCCATCCGCACCTTGGTGGATTTTTCCGGCGTGCTGATCTTATCTGTGCAGCACGAGCAGCTGCAGGAGAACGCTTTGCACAGCGAGCTTGCCGCCATGGACGAGGTACTGCACCGCCAGTACGAGCAGTACAAGCGCAGCAAGGAGGGCATCAACCTCATCAACCGGCGGTATCATGAACTGAAAGTCCAGCTTGCCCGCATCCGGGAGGAGCAGGATCAGACCAAGCAGAACGCCGCCATTGCTGCCATGGAGCAGAACATCCGCCAGTACGAGGCCGAGAACAAGACCGGAAACCCGGTGCTGGATACCCTGCTCACCGCCAAGACCATGGAATGCCAGCAGGAGAATATCACCATCACCAGCGTAGCGGACGGCAGGATGCTGGGCTTTCTCACCATCCGGGAGCTGTGCACCATTGTGGGTGTGGCGCTGGATAACGCCATTGCCGCCGTGCGCGCCGAGCCGGACCCCGAAAAGCGGCTCATCAAGGTGGCGGTGTACAGTCAGGGCGGTTTTGCCATGCTGCGGTTCGAGCACTATACAGAGACTGCCCCGGCACTGGATGCGGACGGTCTGCCGCAGCAGGGGTCGGACCTGAAAAGCGTCCGCACCACCGTCGGGCAGCACGGCGGCAGCATGACGATGCACTGGGAAAACAACTGGTGCACCCTGCGGATCTTATTTCCGCTGCCCAAAAACAAATAATTTTTACGGCAGGTATCCCCTGCCGTTTTTTGTTGTCTGGCAGGGTGCACAAAGAAGTGCTGGCTTTGTTTGTGCACAAGCACAATAAAATTTGAAAACGAATTGTAATTTTTGCAGATTATGTTCTGGAAATGACAATTTACGCAGAAAATGACGCAGACGGATACTTCTATGATAAAATGAATGTATATAAAGACAGTATGCGCAAACTGTTCTAATACGAGAATATTAGAAGGAGACATCATGGAGCAAAAAAAATTAAAGATGAACAATCAAAAATTCTGTCGAATTTTATCGTTCGTCGTTGCACTTCTCATTATCATCAATGTCGCGCTGATGATTGCAAGCAACATGCTTGCTTCTACGCTTGACACCTACCTCGGAAAAGGTCATCTTGTAAAAGAATCTCCCAACGGTACAGAATCTTGGGATACATCCTATTACGACGTTAAATATCAAAATAACAAAGAATCCACCGAAGCCGCTTATGAAGTAGCCGCACAGGTCATGCAGGAAGGCACTGTCCTGCTGAAAAACAACGGCATTCTTCCGCTTGCTGATGGCAGTACGGTCACTCCGTTTGGCCGTGCTTATCTTGACCCAATTTATGGACAGCTCACCAGTGGCGGTTCTGCAAAGTGGGTCGTTGACCCCGTAAGTCCTGAGCAGGCTCTTTCTTCTGTCTACACCTTGAACAATGCCGCTGTGGATAAGATGAAGGCATCCCCCGATCCGAAAGCTTTGACCGAAGCCGAGGGCACTTTCTCCGCAGGCGAGTCCGGACTGCTGGGCGGCAACAGTTTTCTGTACGAGTACGCCCCCTCTATTTATGATGGGATGGATGATGTCTCCGGCACAACAGGCATCGTTTTTATCACTCGTGCAGGACAGGAAGGCAGCGACAAGAAATATGATGCTTACACCGACGGTACTCCGCATTATCTCGCTTTAAGTTCCAACGAAAAAGAAGCTATCAAAATCGCAAAAGAAAAATGTGGCAGTGTCATTGTTGTTCTGGTATCTTCCGCACCGATGGAACTGACTCCCATCCAGAGTGGTGAATATGAAGCCGATGCAATTCTGTGGGTCGGTCATCCCGGCGAACGCGGTTTCGCAGAGCTGGCTGGAATCATGGACGGCAGCACCGTCCCTTCTGGACGTACTGTCGACATTTACCCCAGTGATTTCACGAAAGACCCTTCCTATCAGAATATCGGTTCTTTTTCTTATGATAACGCTCCTGTCATGATTGAAGGGGTTTTTTCTTCCGGAAATGCACAGGAGAGTTCCCGCTATTTCACCGACTATCAGGAAGGCGTTTACGTTGGCTATCGCTACTATGAAACTGCTGATGTAATGGACGATGACTTTGTATATGGCGAGCTGGATGAAAACGGCGGTGTTGTGACTGCTGGTGCTGTCTGCTATCCCTTCGGATATGGCCTGAGCTATACCACTTTTGAACAGAGCATTACCGGCTATCATGACAGCGGCGACACCATTTCTGTTGATGTTACCGTGACGAACACCGGCTCTGTCTACTCTGGCAAAGATGTCGTTCAGCTTTATTACAACGCACCTTACACCGACCTTGACATTGAGAACAAGGTTGAAAAGCCCGTTGCAAACCTCATTGCATTTGATAAAACAAAAGAACTTGCACCCGGTGAATCCCAGACTCTCACTCTGAGCTTTGCCAAAGAAGACATGGCTTCTTACTGCTACACTCATGCAAATCCTGACGGAACGATTGGCTGCTATATGCTGGAAGCTGGCGATTACGAAATCACCCTGCGTAACAACAGCCATGACGTTTTGGATACCCGCATTACCACTTTGAACGATACCACTTGGTACGATGGTAGTGATGATGCTCACATTCGCAATCGTGATAAAGACGCACAGTCTACTCTCGATAACGACGGAAATCCGACTGGCGAAGCAATGGAAGGTGAATTCATCGCCGCAACGAACCAGTTCCAGACTTCCAGCGACTACATGAACAGCAACTCTATTATCCTTTCTCGTGCAGACTGGGCCGGCACGCAGCCGAAGATGGCAGAAGGCCGCACAAAGTCCCTGAATGCCGAATTCATTGATAAACTCGGCAAGGACACCACTTTTGAGGTTGAGACCGACCCCGTTTTCGGCAACGTCGAAGGCAGTCTGGTCTATCACGAAGATCAGCCTACTTCCAATCAGAAAAATGGTCTGACCCTTTCTTCGATGCGTGGCTTGGATTACAACGACCCCAAATGGGAGAGCTATCTTGACCAAATCGATTGGGAAGGCGACAAGGACAGCATCCTTCTTAATCACACTGGTGCCGCTTATACTCTGGGTGCAATTTCTTCCCTTGGCATTCCTTCCACCGTTCAGGAAGACGGTGCAAACGGTCTGAAAGTTCAGGGTTCTGACAACGGCTATGATATGTCGAAGTCTTCTTCCTTCCCCTTCGCACCTGTCATTGCCGCCACATGGAATGTCGACCTTCTGTATAATGTCGGCGCGGCATTCGGTCAGGAGTCCCTGCAAAACGGCGTGAACGGCTGGTACTGCCCTGCAATCAATCTGCATCGTTCTCCCTTCTCTGGCCGTGTGTTTGAGTATTACAGCGAAGACCCCATTCTTTCCGGCAAACTTGCCGCCGCCTGCATTTCCGGTGCTGGCGACCAAGGCATGGTCTGCTATCTGAAGCATTTTGCACTGAATGATACGGAAACGAATCGTAGTCAGCTTTGCACCACATGGGCTACCGAGCAGACCATGCGCGATATCTACATGAAAGCCTTTGAGATTGCCGTTGAAGAAGCTCGTATGACGGTCAAATACACTGCCGATGAAAACGGTACTACCGCTACCCGTGTCATGCGTGCAACCACTGGCATTATGCCCGCACAGAACAGTGTTGGTGATTGCCTCGGTACTTGCAACTACAACTTGTTGAACAACGTCCTGCGCAAAGAGTGGGGCTTCCGTGGCATGGTTATCACCGATTACTGGATCTGGGGCGACAACAATCTCCGCGACCTCTGCATCCGTACTGGTTCTGATGCGTATCTCTGCATGTCCATGCCAGCAATGTGGAATCTGAATGATTACGACAGCGCAACCGCTCGTTGGGCAATGCGCAATGCTATCCACAACATTTCCTACGCTCTCGCAAACTCTAACGCCACGCAGGATTCTGCTCCGGGAACGACTTTCCGGATGTCCACTTCTCCGTGGAAAATCGCCGCTAATGCTGCAATCGTTGTGATTTGGGTTCTGGTCGTCGCTCTCATCGTCTTGATGGTTCGCCGCACCAAAGATGCAAAGCTTCATCCCGAAAACTACAAACCCCGCAAGCAGAAAAAAGTAAAAGCATAAACCCATAGGGGGCGGCGGGCAACACGCCCGCCCCCTTTTTTGATTGTCAGGAGAGACCCATGAAACACACAGATATCATCAACAGCTTGGATCTGGAACAGAAATGCGCCCTGCTGAGCGGCGGCACGGTGTTCACCACCCGGGCGCTGCCGGGCAAGGGCATCCCGGCCATTACCCTGTCGGACGGCCCCAACGGCGTGCGTAAGCAGGCCGGTGCGGCTGACCATCTGGGTCTGAACCCCAGTGTGCCCGCCACCTGCTTCCCCACCTCGGCCACTGTGGCCAACAGCTGGGATCCGGCACTGGGCGAGGCTGTGGGCGCAGCCATGGGCGAAGAGGCAGCGGCACAGGGCGTGTCGGTGCTGCTGGGCCCCGGCCTGAACATCAAGCGCAGCCCCCTGTGCGGCCGCAACTTCGAGTATTTCTCGGAGGACCCCTACCTTTCCGGCAAGATGGCGGCGGCCTACGTCCGCGGCATCCAGAAAAACGGCATTGCCGCCTGCCCCAAGCACTTTGCCGTGAACAGTCAGGAGCTGCGCCGCATGGCCTCGGATTCCATCGTGGACGAGCGCACCCTGCGGGAAATTTACCTGACCGGCTTCGAGATGGTGGTCAAGGAGGCGCAGCCCAAGACCATCATGTCCGCCTATAACCTTGTCAACGGCACCTACGCCAACGAGAACGCCCACCTGCTCATGGAGATCCTGCGCAGGGACTGGGGCTTTGACGGCGCAGTGGTCACCGACTGGGGCGGCAGCAACGACCACGCTCTCGGCGTAAAAAACGGCTCTACGCTGGAAATGCCCGCCCCCGGTGGGGACGCCATCCGGGAGCTGATGAAGGCGGTGCAGACCGGCAAGATCACCGAAGCGGACGTGGACGCCCGGCTGGAGGAACTGCTGGAGCTGGTGTTCACCACCAAGGCGGCGGTGGACGCCGCACCCGGCAAGTTCGATGCCGACGCCCACCACGCACTGGCACGCCGGGCTGCTGCCCAGAGCATCGTGCTGCTGAAGAACGAAAACAGCCTGCTGCCCCTTGCAAAGGGGGAAAAGGTGGCGGTCATCGGCGACTTTGCCCAGACGCCCCGCTATCAGGGTGCAGGCTCCAGCGCCGTCAACTCCATCAAGGTGGATTCCTTTCTGGACTGCCTTGCCGAAAGCGGCCTGAACAGCGTCGGCTACGCCAAGGGCTTTGACCGGCAGGGCAAGCCCGATGAGGCACTGAAGGCCGAGGCGGTGCTGCTGGCAAAGAACGCCGATGTGGTGCTGCTGTGCATGGGTCTGGACGAGATCAAGGAGAGCGAGGGCATCGACCGCGCCGACATGAAGCTGGCAGAGAACCAGCTGGAACTGCTGGCCGCCGTGGCGGCGGCAAACCCCAACGTGGTGGTGCTGCTGAGTGCAGGCTCCTCGCTGGAAAGCGATTGGGTCAAGGACTGCAAGGCGCTGGTCTACGGCTGTCTGGGCGGTCAGGCCGGTGCGGGCGCACTGGTCGAGGTGCTCACCGGCGCGCAGAACCCCTGCGGTAAGCTGGCGGAGACCTGGGCGCGCAGCTACGCCGACACCCCCGCAAAGGATCATTTCGGCGGCGACGGCCCCACTGTGGAGTACCGCGAGGGTCTGTATGTGGGCTACCGCTACTACGACACCGCCGGTGTGCCCACCGCCTTCCCCTTCGGCTACGGCCTGAGCTACACCAGCTTTGCGTACAGTGACCTGAAAGCAGACGAAACCGGCGTGACCCTGACTGTCACCAACACCGGCAGCTGTGCAGGTGCCGAGGTGGTGCAGCTGTATGTGGCAAAGCCGGATGCAACCGTTTTCCGCCCCGTCAAGGAGCTGAAGGGCTTTACCAAGGTGCAGCTGGAAGCCGGAGAGAGCAAGACCGTCACCATCCCGCTGGACGACAAGGCGTTCCGCTACTGGAACGTCAAGACCGACCGCTGGGAGGTAGAGGGCGGCAGCTATCAGCTGCTGGTGGGCGCTTCCAGCGCCGATATCCGTCTGACTGCCGCTGTCACGGTGGCGGGCACCGGCGCACCCGACCCCTACGCGGGCAAAAATCTGGAGCATTACCGCACTGCACAGGTGCAGAACGTGCCGGACGCGGAATTTGAGGCGCTGCTGGGCCGTCCCATCCCGGAGAACAAGGTGCACATCGACCGCAACATGACGCTGGGCGAGATGGGACACGGACGCAGCCCCATCGGCTGGCTGGCGGCTGCCGTGCTGGGCACCCTGCTGCGCCGCAGCATCAAAAAGGGCAAGCCCGACCTGAACATCCTGTTCCAGTACAATATGCCTCTGCGTGCGCTGGCCAAAATGACCAACGGCGCCATCAGCATGGGCATGGTGGACGGCATCGTGATGGAGCTGCAGGGCTTCTGGATCATCGGTCTTGTGCGGGTGATCGTGGAGGCCGTGAAGAACCTCGTACTGAACAGCCGCATGGAAGAGCGCTTGAAAAACAGCTGAAAGGAAGCAGGCTATGAATTTCTGGAATAACTTTGCGGCAAAGCACCCCGCCGCTGCCAAGTGGGTGCGCGAGGGCGGCCTGTTCGTCATCGTGTCCAACCTCATCACCGTGTTCAAGTACCTGCTGCTGCAATTTCTGCCCAAGGCCTTTGCAAGCCTGCCGGTGGTGGATTTCGGCTGGCCGGGCATCGACATCACCCTGTTCGGCGAGACCTTCAAATGGAACATCCTCGGCTACGATGCCGCCCACGGCGGGTTGCCCTACTTCTGCGCTTACATGATCGCCATGGTCATCGGCGAGTGCATCAACTTCCCCATCCAGCGCAATTTTGTGTTCCGCAGCAAGGGCAATCTGGCAAAGCAGATCGGCTGGTATGTGCTGGCCTTCTGCATCATCACCTGCATCGTCAACTCCATCAACTGCATCTGGGTGGCGGTGGCTGGTCTGCTGGTACCGGACTTCATCTACAACATCGGCACCACCGTGCTCAACGGCGGCATCTCCATGGTCATCTTCTTCTTTGTGAATAAGATCATTTTCCCGGAGGGCGAAAAAGCCGCCAAATAATAAGCTATTCTCCTTCATTTTCTTCTCTTCATCATAAACCAGAAGGGCTGCTCCGTTCTCCGGGGCAGCCTTTTTGGTTTGGGGAAGAGAACCCTCTCAGTCATCTTATTTTTGTTTTTCTGCACAAAATGTTCTGCGGGCAGGGTTTTCCTCTTGACAAGCGGGCAAATGTTTCGTACTATATTTAGTAGTATGGAATCAAAGACGCTGTACGCAGGTTTCAGTGTGACCCTGTACCCGTTTCAGGCAAAGCGTGCCTGTTTGATATAAAATGGAACCGTAAAGAGAAAAGCCGTATGCTTTTGCCCGTGCCGCCGGTTTTGGGTGGTGCGTATGGTTTTGGTGTCACTTTTTGCATTGAAAGCTCTTTCTATATCATTGCCCGTGTCCTGCTGCGCAGCGTCTCCTGCTTTTAATTTTGCATTGAATTGAAACAAAGGAGAGTGAACGCAATGACCGCGATCGGAGTGATCGTGGCCTTGATCGTTGCTGTTGTCGGCGTGGCTGCGGGCTATTTTATTGGTTACAACAACCGTAAAAAGACTGCCGAAGCCCAGATCGGCAGCGCCGAGGCCGAGGCTACCCGGCTGGTGAACGAGGCGATCAAGACCGCTGACCAGAAGCGCAAGGAAGCGGTTCTGGAAGCAAAGGATGAGGCTTTCCGTCTGAAAGCCGAGGTCGATGCCCAGAAGGCAGAGGCCGACAAGGAGATCAAGCAGCGCCGTGCGGAGATCAGCCGTCAGGAGAACCGCATCGACCAGAAGGAGACGGCGCTGGACCGCAAGACCGAGGCGCTGGAAAAGAAGGAAGAAGAGCTGAAAAAGCGCGCTGCCGAGGCCGAGGAGCGTCTGGCAGAGATCGACGCTCTGCGCGCCAAGGAGATGGAGCGTCTGGAAACGCTGGCCGGTTTGAGCCAGGAGGACGCCCGCGAGGTGCTGCTGCACAAGGTGGACGAGGAGCTGACCCACGAAAAGGCCGTGCGCGTTGCCGCCTACGAGACCGACCTGAAGGAAAACTGCGATAACATCGCCCGCAACCTCATCGGACAGGCCGTCAGCCGCTGCGCTGCCGACCATTGCAGCGAGACCACCGTCAGTGTGGTGCCGCTGCCCAGCGATGAGATGAAGGGCCGCATCATCGGCCGCGAGGGCCGCAATATCCGCGCACTGGAGACCGCTACCGGCGTGGATCTGATCATCGACGATACCCCGGAGGCCATCACCCTGTCCTCCTTTGACCAGACCCGCCGCGAGGTGGCCCGCATGACGCTGGAGCGCCTGATCGGCGATGGCCGTATCCACCCCGCCCGCATCGAGGAGACGGTGGAAAAGTGCCGCCACGATCTGGAACTGCAGATGAAGCGCGAGGGCGAGCGTGCAGTGATGGAGCTGGGCATCCACGGCCTGCACCCCGACCTGATCAAGCTGATCGGCCGGCTGAAGTACCGCACCAGCTTTGGCCAGAACGCCTTGACCCACAGCATGGAAGTGGCTTGGGTGGCCGGTCTGCTGGCAGGCGAGATGGGCGTGAACGTTACCATGGCACGCCGCGCCGGTCTGCTGCATGATATCGGCAAGGCACTGGATCACGAGATCGAGGGCAGCCACGTCCAGATCGGCGTGGACATCTGCCGCAAGTACAAGGAGAACACCCAGATCATCCACGCCATTGAGGCACACCACGGCGACGTGGAGCCCAAGACCCCGCTGGCCTTCATCATTCAGGCTGCCGACGCCATCAGCGCCGCCCGCCCGGGTGCCCGCCGCGAGAACGTGGAAAGCTACGTCAAGCGTCTGGAAAATCTGGAGGAGATCTCCTCCAGCTTCGAGGGCGTGGAGCAGGCCTTTGCCGTGCAGGCAGGCCGCGAGGTGCGCATTCTGGTCAAGCCCGACGTCATCAGCGACGATCAGGTCATCCTGCTGGCACGCGCCATCGCCAAAAAGATCGAGGATACGCTGGATTACCCCGGCCAGATCAAGGTCAACGTCATCCGCGAGAGCCGCGCTGTGGAGTACGCAAAATAAAGCCTTTTCTGCAGGCTGCCGTGTTTTTTGCACGGCAGCCTGTTTTTTTGCGCCAAAATGATTGCATTTCCCGCTAAAAAAGGGTATCATGGATGCAGAAGAAAGCAAAAAGAACTGCGTCCGTGCGGACGCAGACCCGTAACGACCCCGGAACGGAAAGGAGCATCGTTCTATGAAAAACTGGAAGAAATTACTGGCCTGCCTGCTGGTCGGCTTGATGGCACTGACCGTGTTCACCGCCTGCGATGCCAGCGTAGGCGCACCGATGAGCCCCAAGCGCTCGAACGCCAAAAGCGCAGAGGCACTGTGCACCAGATTCGGCGTGACCTACGATAAGGATCTGAGCGAAAAGGCTTACTATGTTGCCGACTGGGTCGTCAGCTCCTCGGTGTCCTGCAAGGTCTATCCGAACAAGCCGGAACTTTACCGGTATGATAATGTAGATGACGTCGCAAAAACCTACCTGAAGCAGGGTTCCTACGCCTATGCCTTTGACAGCATGGGCATCGGTAAGGGCATCGGCGGCGGTATGGGCGCCAACGACTTTACCCCGGGCTTTGGCATTAAATGCGACAATCTGGACGCCAACGGTACTTCGGACATCACCTTTGTTCTGCCGAAGGACGGCACTTATCCCGAAGCTATGACCAAGGCCGCAGAGGGCAAGACCAAACTGGGCGTTGCCTATGTGGTAAAGGACGGCGTAAGCTACGCCGTGGTGCTGTTTGGGTGAATTTCATTACAACAAACAAAGCAGCCGCTGCACGAGAAAGTGCAGCGGCTGCTTTGTTTGTGCTGGGATACGATCAGCCCTTCAGGAAAGCCGGCAGGGGCTTGCCCTCCTTGAGCCACTGGTGATACTCGGCGGTGGCGGCAAATTCCACGTCACCGGCAGAGTTCAACGCAGTTTCCACCGAGTCCTGCACCACGCCGATGATGAAGCCCACGCCCACCATCTGCATGGCGATGTCGTTGGAGATGCCGAACAGCGAGCAGGCCATGGGGATCAGCAGCAGGGAGCCGCCAGCCACGCCGGAAGCGCCGCAGGCACCCAGAGCGCTCATGGCGCTCAGCACGATGGCGGCGGGCAAAGACACCTGAATGCCCAAGGTGTTAGCCGCTGCCAGCGTCATGATGGTGATGGTGATGGCTGCGCCGTCCATGTTGATGGTGGCGCCCAGCGGGATGGACACGGAATACATATCCTTGTCCAGATCCAGCTTTTCACACAGGGACATATTCACAGGGATGTTGGCGGCAGAACTGCGGGTGAAGAAAGCGGTCAGGCCGGATTCCTTCAGGCAGCGGAATACCAGCGGGTACGGGTTGCAGCGCAGGTAAACGAACATGATAAAGGGAGAAACGATCAGCGCCATGAACAGCATGGTGCCCACCAGCAACGCCAGCAGCTTGCCGTACTGGGTAAAGATGGCCAGACCGTTGCCGGAAACATTGGTGTACACCAGACCCATGATGCCGAAGGGGGCCAGATTGATGATCCAGCGCACGATCTGGGAAACAGCATCGGCGGTGTTTGCCAGAAAGACCTTGGTGCTCTCTGCGCCGATCTTCTTCATGGCAATGCCGAACATACAGGCCCAGAACAGGATGCCGATGTAGTTGCCGTTCATCAGGGCGCTGACGGGGTTGGCCACAAAGTTGGTCAGCAGGGTGCTCAGCACCTCACCCAAGCCCTGCGGGATCACATCGGACTGTGCCGCATCGGCCAGTACCACCTTGACCGGGAACATAAAGCTGGTGATGACCGCAATGGCTGCCGCCAGAAAGGTGGTGAGCATATACAGCCAGATCACGGTGCCAAAGCGGCGGTCCAGCTTGGACGAGCCCTGTGCCAGTGCGCTTGCCACAATGACGAACACCAGCACCGGGGCAATGCCCTTCAGCGCACCGACGAACAGGCTGCCCAGCTCGCCGACCCAACCTGCGCCCGGCGCAACAAGCGCCAGCACCGAACCGACTGCCAGGCCGATCAGGATGCGCAGGATCAGGCTGGTCTGGTTGTATTTTGCTACAACCGCTTTCAAGGTTTTCATATCGTAACACTCCTCTTACACTGTACGCCTATCGCGTACATTTTCCTGTTTCTTGTGCGAGAACAGTTGTCATTATAGCATATACGGCAAAAAAGAGAAAGTGTTTTCAGGCATTTTACAGCCAAAACCGGCGTTTTTTGTAAGCTTTTGCAAAACTGCCCTGAAAACTGTACTTGTATAAAATACAGTTTTGCGGTTTTGACGAGGAACAGAACCCTCTCAGGGAAGTGCCCCTTCGGTCTGCATCCCCGGCTCCCCTGCCATACCGAATTTACATATAATGCAACTTTTACTTGCCAAACTATTGTCTTTTACTGGAAAGTATTGTATACTTATCACGTTAGAAGCAAGTATTGCTTGCCAAAATGCCCGTATATTTGAAAACAAACACTTGCCAATACAGACGAGAAAGAGAGGACACCCCTATGAACGAGGCCGTAACCAAGCGTTTCCTGCTTTACTTCCGCCTGATGCTGCTGGTCTGGATCCTGATCGCAAACGCCATCATCCACCTGACCGGCATGGAGTACAGCTGGCTGATCTTCCTGAGCAACATCATGATGTTCACGCTGGAGGGCGATGTGAAGGATCGCCTTGTCACTGTGGAGCTGGGCGGCCTTGTGGGTCTGGTGCTCACTGTGGCGGCGCTGCTGTCCATCAGTGCCCTGACCCCTGTTCTGGGCGATTTCCTCGGCTTTATCCTGCCGCTGGCCGTGGTGCTGTTCATCCTCATCATCCTGCACCCCTACGCACCCAAGGTGCTGAACAACGTGGGCTTTGCCTACCTGACCGTGGCCTGCATTGATATCCCTGCCCTGACCGCCCATCTGCCGCAGTTCTTTATCACCTTCATCGTGGGCTCTGTGCTCTTTAACGGTGTCTGCGTGCTGCTGATGAAGCCCGCTAAGGCGCTGGCTGTGCGCAGCGTGGAGAAGCAGGGTGCATAAAAAAGTATATTTCTGCCGTTATCTCTTGATTTTTTTGCTCCGGCGTGCTACAATCAGCGTAGTTTCATCCTGTCCAAAACATTGATGCGGACAAACTGAAGCCCCGCTTTTCATGCCGCAGAGAGGGCTGCCCCGGGTTTCCGGGTGCTGCAAGCAGCCTGCCATGACCCCGGCTTCTACCACCGCAGAGTGCAGAGGCGAACCTCTGCCGGGCGTGCCCGTTACAGCACTGCGAGGGGCGCGTTTCCCCGCCGGGGAGCGCGCAATTCGGGTGGAACCGTGGAACGCAGACATTTGATCGGCGCTTCATCCCGTGAGTTTTACGGGGTGAAGCGCTTTTTATTTTTGTTCAACACCACATTGTCAAAGGAGAATCTACTATGAAGATCATCTACAAGGACGGTCATGTGGACGAGTGCCCGCAGGACCAGGAACTGCATGTTATCCGTCACACCGCTGCTCACGTTATGGCACAGGCCATCAAGCGCCTGTATCCGCAGGCTGATTTTGCCTTCGGCCCTGCCACCGAGAACGGCTTCTACTACGACGTCGATCTGGGTGACCAGAAGCTGAGCGACGAGGATCTGGCCAACATCGAAAAAGAGATGCGCAAGATCGTCAAGGAGAACCTGCCCATCAAGCCCTTCATCCTGCCCCGCGCCGAGGCCGTGAAGCTGATGGAGGAGCGTCAGGAGCACTACAAGGTCGAGCACATGGCAGATCTGGCTGACGAGACTGAGTTCAGCTTCTTCCAGCAGGGCGAGTACGTGGATATGTGCATCGGACCCCACCTGACCTACACCAAGGCACTGAAGGCTTTCAAGATCACCCAGCAGTCCGGTGCATACTGGAAGAACGACAAGGAAAACAAGATGCTGACCCGTATCAACGGCGTGGCTTTCCGCAATCAGGAGGAGCTGGACGCATGGGAGAAGGAGCAGCAGGAGGCCCGCGAGCGCGATCACCGCAAGATCGGCAAGGAGATGGGCCTGTTCATGACCGATGATCTGGTGGGCCGCGGCCTGCCCATGTTCCTGCCCGCAGGCTACACCGTCTGGCAGGAGCTGGAGAACTATATCAAGGAGAAGGAGCGTGCACGCGGCTACCTGCACGTTATGACTCCCTGCATCGGCACTGTGAACCTGTATAAGACCTCCGGTCACTGGGATCACTACCGCGAGAATATGTTCCCCGCCATGGAGATGGAGGGCGAGAGCTATGTTCTGCGCCCGATGAACTGCCCCCACCACATGATGATCTACGCAAATCGTCCCCACTCCTACCGTGATCTGCCCATGCGCATCGGCGAGATCGCCCACGATTTCCGTTACGAGTCCTCCGGCACCCTGAAGGGCATCGAGCGCGGCCGTCACTTCTGCCAGAACGACGCCCACCTGTTCTGCACCCCGGAGCAGATCAAGAGCGAGGTCGCAAACGTGTGCGACCTGATCTTTGAGGTGTACAAGGACTTCAACATCACCGATTACCGCTGCGTGCTGAGCCTGCGTGATCCTGCCGATAAGAAGAAGTACCACAACGATGATGCCATGTGGAACCATGCAGAGCAGGCCCTGCGCGAAGTGCTGACCGAGCTGGGCATCCACTTCACCGAGGAGATCGGCGAGGCTGCCTTCTACGGCCCGAAGCTGGACGTGAACGTGAAGCCCGCCGTGGGTGCCGAGTATACCCTGTCCACCTGCCAGCTGGACTTCTGCCTGCCCGCAAAGTTCCACCTGACCTATGTGGACAAGGACGGCTCCGAAAAGACCCCCGTGGTGCTGCACCGCGCAATTCTGGGCTCTCTGGACCGCTTCATGGCCTACCTGATCGAGGAGACCAAGGGCAAGTTCCCCACCTGGCTGGCTCCCACGCAGGTCAAGGTGCTGCCCGTGTCCGAAAAGACGCTGGAGTACGCACAGGACGTGACCGAGAAGCTGTCTGACGCCGGTATCCGTGTTGTGCTGGATGACGACAACCAGAAGATCGGCTACAAGATCCGTGCCGCACAGCAGGTGGACCGCGTGCCCTATATGCTGGTGCTGGGCGCCAAGGAAGCCGAGGCCGGCAACATCTCCGTGCGTGACCGCAAGGGCGAGACCACCGAGATGAGCCTTGAGGACTTCATCGCTAAGGTCACCACCGAGATCCGCACCCGCAGCCTGTAAGGTATAACTGATAAGTGCCCCGGAAACGCCTGTCGGCGTTTCCGGGGTACTTTTTTCACAGCAAAAGCCCCGCTCCCTTGTGCGCAGGAGCGGGGCTTTCGACTTACTGGTGACTCGAACGAAAAAAGGAAAAAGGAAAAAGGAGAACGATCTATCTGTCACGCCGGGCGGCGGGGACTGTGTCGGAGCAGCCGGGCTGCCGCCGCAGCGGGAACAGCGGAGAAACTTGTGGAGCGTTACTCCACATCCTGCAGAGCGGCGTAGTCTTCCTCGCCGGTGCGGATCTTGACCACGCGGGTCACGTTGTAGACAAAGATCTTGCCAT
>OHRN01000213.1_pt1 | contig 29616 bp, 15 predicted proteins | sample 1578431 | NCBI WGS metagenome assembly OHRN01 (sample SAMEA3879507, study PRJEB24766) | human gut metagenome | biome: human-associated habitat; feature: feces | place: USA | collected 1985/1987 | reverse complement strand
TTTTCTCAAATGCGCTGCAAAAGTAATAGGATATTTTGAAATATGCAATATCTTTGCAAAAAAAATATCGAAGATGGATAAAATAATTGGGTTGGGCAATGCTTTGGTTGATGCACTGGCAATCATTGAGGATGATAATATTTTGACGGAGATGCAGCTCCCGAAAGGAAGTATGACTCTGATTGATGAAGATAAGTTCTTGAAAATTAGTGAGTATTTCAGCCGGATGGAGACGCATCTGGCTAACGGAGGTTCTGCCGGAAACGCAATTCGGGCAATGGCATGCCTTGGTGCGGGTACGGGATTCATCGGAAAAGTAAGCAATGACTTTTATGGTAACTTTTTCCGGGATAGTCTGCTGGAGCATGGGACAGAGGCGGATTTATTGCTTTCCACTACCCTTCCGTCCGGTGTAGCCTCTACTTTCATTTCTCCTGATGGAGAGCGTACTTTCGGCACTTATTTGGGGGCGGCTTCTACATTGAAGGCGGAAGATCTTTCGCTGGATATGTTCAAAGGATATGCTTATTTGTTTATAGAGGGGTATCTGGTGCAAGACCATGATATGATTCTCCGTGCCATTGAGCTGGCTAAAGAGGCCGGTTTACAAGTATGTTTGGACATGGCGAGCTACAATATAGTAGAAGGAGACCTTGAATTTTTCTCTCTGTTGGTTAACAAATATGTGGATATTGTTTTTGCCAATGAAGAAGAGGTAAAGGCCTTTACAGGTAAGGAACCGGAGGAAGCATTGGACATCATTGCCAAAATGTGTAGCATAGCCATTGTAAAGGTGGGTGCCCGTGGTTCTCTGATTCGTAAAGGTACAGAGATGGTGCAGGTACAAGCGGCTCCGGTAGAGAAAGTGGTGGACACTACAGGAGCGGGTGACTATTTTGCGGCGGGTTTCTTGTATGGACTGACGTGTGGTTACTCGCTGGAGAAATGTGGCAAGATAGGCTCCCTTCTCTCCAAAGATGTGATACAAGTGGTGGGTACGGAGCTTCAGGTAGCACAATGGGAAAAAATTAAGGAAGAAATTTTATTAATTAATTAGCATATTATCACATAGACATATTATGAGAAGAATTTTAAAGATACGCTGGATGGTTGCCTTGCTGATTGTAGCGGGAGCCGTTTGTTTTTGGGGGTTTAAGAGTGGTGATAGCCGTAGTTTCCAAATAGCAAAGAATCTGGATATATTCAATTCCATTGTGAAAGAGTTGGATATGTTTTACGTGGATACGATTGATCCGAACAAGACTATCCGTGAAGGTATTGATGCCATGCTCTACTCGCTGGACCCCTACACGGAGTATTATCCGGAAGATGACCAAAGCGAACTGGAGCAGATGCTGAAGAATTCCTATGGTGGTATAGGTTCTGTGATTACTTGGAACCCGAAACTGAAACGTTCCATGATATCTGAGCCATATGAGAATATGCCCGCTGCCGATGTAGGCCTGAAAGCCGGAGATATTTTGATGGAGATTGACGGAAAAGACCTTGCCGGAAAGAATAACCAGGAAGTCAGCGAGATGCTCCGCGGACAAGTGGGTACCAGCTTCAAGCTGAAAGTGCAGCGTCCCGGTACAGAGAAACCGTTGGATTTCGACATTGTGCGCCGTTCCATCCAATTGCCGTTCATACCTTATTATACGGTGCTGGATAATAATATAGGTTATATCAATCTCAGCACCTTCTCGGGGAATCCTTCCAAGGAGTTCAAGCAGGCTTTTCTGGACTTGAAGAAGCGGGGGATGACTTCGTTGGTGATTGACCTGCGGAATAATGGAGGCGGCTTGCTGGATGAGTCCATAGAGATAGCCAATTTCTTTCTGCCTCGCGGAAAAACACTTGTGACGACAAAGGGTAAGATTAAGCAAGCCAGCAATACCTACAAGACGTTGCGTGAACCGTTGGATTTGGAAATTCCTTTGGCTGTTCTGGTCAATGGCGGAACGGCTTCTTCGTCAGAAATCCTTGCAGGCTCTTTGCAGGACCTTGACCGTGCGGTCATTATCGGTAACCGTACTTTCGGTAAGGGATTGGTGCAGACCACCCGTCCGTTGCCATACGGTGGTACCATGAAGCTGACGACTTCCAAATATTATATTCCCAGCGGCCGTTGTGTGCAGGCTATCGACTACAAGCACCGGAATGAGGACGGCAGTGTGGGACGTATTCCGGACAGCCTTACTACCGTGTTCCATACGGCTGCCGGACGTGAAGTGCGTGATGGTGGAGGCGTGACTCCGGACATTGCGGTGAAGCAGGAGAAGCTGCCCAACATTCTGTTCTATCTTGTCAATGACAATCTTATTTTCAATTATGCTACGGACTATTGCTTGAAACATCCTACCATTCCTTCAGCAGAGAAGTTTGAAATTACAGATGCCGATTACGCGGACTTCAAGGCGATGGTGAAAAAGGCGGACTTCAAATACGACCAGCAGACAGAGAAGATGCTGAAGAACCTGAAGGAGATGGCCGAATTTGAGGGCTATCTGACTGATGCTTCGAAAGAGTTTGAAGCGCTGGAGAAAAAATTGTCGCATAATCTGGACCGTGACCTTGACCATTTCTCCAAGGACATCAAGAGCATGATTGCGGTAGAAATCATCAAGCGTTATTATTTCCAGCGTGGAAGCATTATCCAGCAGTTGAAAGATGATGATGATTTGAAAGAGGCTGTAAAGATACTCACTGCTCCGGAAAAATATAAGGAAATGTTGAGTGCTCCGGCAGTGACGTCAATGTCTCTGCAACAAAGAAAGGAGACAGCCCCGGTTTTTCTGAGTACCGCTACGAGAGCAAATGAACATGTTTATGATGAAATAGTATAAGGACACTCTTAAGAGGATTCTTTTATTTGCTCCTTAATTTATACCGGATAGTCTCTGTATAAGCCTTTTATACACGACTATCCGGTTAAGTTGTTTGTAGGGTATTAACTTGTTTTATATTTTTGCAGGTGATAATGAAAATATTGACAAGGTTATGAAACAATTGAATTCTCTGAAAGTATGGCTGTCTGTGGTATTGTTGCTTTGCTTCTCTCTTTCCGGACAAGCCCAGTTCCTGCGCACTTCCTACTTTATGGAAGGAAGTAACCAGCGTATGCAGCTCAATCCGGCCTTGATGCCGGGACGCGGTTATCTGAATATTCCCGTGATAGGTTCGTTGAATGCTACCGTCAACTCCAGTTCCCTGGGGTATAGGGATATTATGGACATTATTGAAAACAGTGATGACAGCGACTATTTCATGAGCAATGACTTTATGAACCGACTGGATGCTACCAATAACTTGAATGTGAATTTGAGTACCGACATTCTGTCTGCTGGGTGGTATAAAGGAAAGAACTTCTGGTCAGTCAATGTGGGGTTGCGTAATGATATCGGTGCCGCCATACCGAAAACCATGTTCCAGTTTATGAATAACATGAGCAGCCGGGAGTTCGGTGACAATATTTCTGACTATTTGGGTATTAACGAAACCATTAATGGACAGAAGCTTGAGATAAATTCCTATGCGGAAGTCGGCCTTGGCTTTGCAAGGAATATCACAGACCGACTGGCTGTAGGTGGTAAGGTGAAGATGCTGCTGGGTATCGGTAACTTAAAGCTGAACATCAACCAGATTCATGTGGAAACTCCTTCTGTCGGCTCTTCAGGAGTGACGAGTAAAGCTTCCATTCAAGTGGATGCAACTTTGGAGAACTCGTCAAAGCTGTTAGAACTTCCCGAGAATGAGAATGGTGATTATATCGATGAAATCGATTTTGGCAGTTTTGGTTTTGCCGGATATGGTGGGGCTATTGATTTGGGAGTATCTTACAAGTTACTGGATAAATTGACACTTTCTGCTTCAGTTCTTGATTTGGGCTTTATCAAATGGTCTAAATCGAATACCAGTATAGCGCGAGCCAATGCAGAGCAGACTTATGATCTTCTTGACCCGGCCTCGCAGCAGGAGTTCATGAATATTGTGAACAGCGGCGAGATTCTTAACTATGACATGTTGAAGCTCAAGACGGAGGAGGCTTCTGAGAAGAGCCGTACCCGTGGATTGACTTCTACAATGGTTCTTGGCGCTGAATATGCCTTATTGAATGATTGGCTGGTAGTGGGTGCCTTGTATACCGGTCGTTTTGCCAAACCGAAAACTTTGAATGAGTTGACTTTCTCTGCCTGCATCCGTCCGACGAATGCTTTCAATGTAGCTGCCAGCTATTCCGTACTTCAAGGAGCCGGTAAAACCTTCGGTCTGGCACTGAAACTGGGTCCTTTCTTTGCGGGAACAGACTATATGTTCTTTGGCAAGAATACGAAGAATGTCAATGCTTACTTGGGGGTTTCTATTCCTTTGGGAAAACAGAAAACGGCTGAAAATTAATAAAGTGAGTTATCAGTTGTCGCGGGTTATCTTTCTATAAAAGAGGATAATCTGCGATTTTGTTTTTACGAAAACGCAAAAAGCTTTATCTTTGCTGGTAAATACCTATAAACAGTACTCATGAGAATTGCAATAACGTTTCTCTTGTCTTTGGTTTTCAGTAGTTTGCTGCAAGCTTCACCCATACCTTTTTCTCCTATAGTGAGGAGCTATTCGGTGTCGGATTATAATGCCGGTATTCAGAATTGGTCTATTGCACAAGATGAAAGAGGGGTGATGTATTTTGGCAATAATAATGGACTGCTGGAATTTGATGGAAGTGCTTGGCGGTTGTATGAATTACCGACAAAAGGAATTGTGCGTGCTATATATATCAGTAAAGATGGAAGAATTTATGTAGGCTCTTACGAAGAATTCGGTTATTTTGTCCGTACTCCTTATAATACCCTTGAATATCATTCGCTAAAAGATGAGGTGAAGGATTTTACTTTTCATAACGATGAAATCTGGAACATTGTTTGCGTTCAAGGAGAAATTGTTTTTCAATCGTTTGGTTCTCTCTTTTTTTATAATGGAAATTCGGTGGAAGGTACTCGGATGAAGAGTCTTCCTCTGAACTTATTTCAGGTTGGAAATACTTTTTATTCTCAAAGAATAAATGGTGGACTTTGTGTCTTTTCTGGCAGGAAAATGGAAGAACTTATTCCCAGAAAGGCATTTGGGAATAGCGATGTCCTGGCCGGGCTTCCTTATGATGATGCGGTTTTAATGCTTACCCGTAATCAGGGAGGTTTTCTCTATCGAGATGGGAGGGTGGAAAAATGGGAAACCGAATGTGATGATGTATTCAGGAAGCATACCATTAATCGTGCGGTGATGACCAAAGACAGTTGCTACGTTGTTGGCACAATATCCGATGGCATATATGCGTTGGATAAAAAAGGAAAGCTGATTTGGAAGGTCAATACGGATAATAAACTACAGAACAATACTGTTTTGAAGTTGTATTGTGATGATGACAATAATATATGGACAGCTTTGGATGAAGGTATTGCCTATATACACAATAATTCTCTAATCTATTATTATGAACCTCCGTTTCGTAAAATAGGTATGGTATATGATGTTCTAGTAAGGGAAAATGAAGCTTATATTGCTTCTAATCAAGGACTTTATTGGCTTAAGGATGGAAAGGCTGAATTGGTTCCGGGCTTGGAAGAACAAGCGTGGTTCGTCGATGAATGGGGAAAACAGATTTTTTGCGGACACAACAAGGGTACTTTCCTTATATCGGGATTGAAGTCAAAGCAGGTGGCTGACGCAAAGGGAGGGATGTGTATGGAAAAGATTGAATTGAAGGAACAGTCTTTTTTATTGGAGGGGACTTATGCGCTTTTGAATTTATATACGGAAACTGCTTCGGGAGAGTATTATTTTACTCGGTCCTTACGTGGGTTCAGTCACATGATTCGCCATATAGAAGTGGACCATCAGGGGAATATCTGGGCGAAACACTTAAGGAATGGTTTGTATCGCTTTCGGATTGATCCGGATATGAAGCTGGTAAAGGATGTGCGGAAGTATGAGAGTTTGGGAGAAGTAGAGGGTGGAAGTTTCACGCTTTTTAAAATCAATGGTCGGGTGGTTTTTTCTAATGGAGAATACTTTTATACTTATGAAGATATGACCGACTCGATTGTTCCTTATGAAACGATGAATGAACAATTGGCGGAATTGAGGGAAATCAAGACTGTGAGTCGTGCAAGTGGAGATCGTTATTGGTTTGTAGGGGACAGAACGGTGTATTTGGTGAAATGTGCGATAAATACTTTCGATATAGAACTCCGGATTCCATATTCTTTGTTTGACGGTCTGGCAGTGGAAGAGCGTGGAAGCGTGGCTTATGACAAGAGAAATAATCATTCCTATCTTTGCCTGAACAATGCCATTGCCCGTATTGAGACGGATAGTTCTTCGTTGTATAAATCCCGAGTCAAACGTTCTTTATGGATTTCGGGAATGCGGGCTATTGATGAATTCAGTGGTGAGCGGAAAACATTGGTGGCGCAGCCGGGAGTCCGGGTGGAGTCCGAATTTAATACAGTGAGTTTTACCTTGTGTTATCCGGTTTATAGTGATTATACTTATAAGGTAAGATATAAGTTGGATGGCTATTCCGAACAATGGGTGCCCAGTGGACGCAGTTTGCAGAAAATGTATGCCCGTCTTCCTTATGGAAATTATATTTTCCAAGCTGAGATATATAATACTGATAGGGTTTTGGCATCGGTAGAGCTTCCTTTTGAGATATTATCTCCGTGGTACTTGTCTTATTGGGCTGTGGGAAGTTATATCTTGGCAGGATTGTGTCTGTTGGCTTTGTTGCAATATCTGGTCTACCGTTTCGTGAAGAAAAAGAAAGACCGTGTGATTGAACGGCAGCGCGTAGCCCATCAGGCAGAACTCGAGCGGCAAGAGAAGAAGATTGTTGAGTTGGAAAAGGAGCAGCTTGAGGCCGATTTGCGTTTTAAAAGCAAGGAGTTGTCCAGTGTGGTAATGACAAATATCGCCCATCAGGAATTTCTGAATTCCTTGAAAGAAGAGATACAGCGGCAAAAGTTGTCGGGGCAGTATGGCCGTAAGAACTTGGATAAGCTGCTCACTTTAGTTAATAGCAATATAGTGTCCGATAAAGAGAATTGGACTATGTTTCAGGCTAATTTTGACCGTATACACGAAAACTTCTTCCGTAATCTGAAACTTCAATATACAGATTTGACTTCAGGAGATTTGCGCTTTTGTGCATTGCTTCGCTTGAATATGCCGACAAAGGAGATATCGAAGTTGCTCAATATTTCCACGCGTGGGGTTGATGCTGCAAGATACCGGTTGCGCAAGAAATTCAATCTGCTTCCGGAAGAAAGTCTAACTGATTTCCTTATAAATTTTAAATAACTGTTTTACAGTAAAATATTAATGGGGGAAGTACTAATATTGTACTTCCTATTTTGTTTTTTAGTGATGGATGTACTTTTATTGTAGTGCGGGATGTGGAGGTTGTCGCATGCTTTTCTTTTATTTGCAGCAAAATAATATTTCTATAAATTAAAAGCATGAAAGACATGAAGCATTTACTTTTCAAGTTACAATCATTTTTAGCCTTGTTGATGTTTACTGCCGTTAGTGCGTATGCGCAGAAATCTCCGGTCGATATGAATCGTTTCATTGACGATTTAATGAAGAAGATGACCCTGGAAGAGAAAATAGGTCAGTTGAATCTGCCGGTTACCGGTGAGATTACGACCGGTCAGGCTAAAAGTAGTAATGTGGCCAAACGTATTCGTGCCGGTGAAGTGGGCGGGCTTTTCAATCTGAAAGGTGTGGAACGTATCCGCGATGTACAGAAGCAGGCGGTTGAAGAAAGTCGTTTGGGTATTCCTCTCTTATTCGGTATGGATGTTATTCATGGATATGAAACGGTGTTTCCCATTCCTTTGGGATTGTCGTGTACATGGGATATGAAGGCGGTTGAAGAATCGGCGCGTATTGCGGCTATTGAGTCCAGTGCCGACGGTATTTGCTGGACATTCAGTCCGATGGTGGATATTTGCCGTGATGCCCGTTGGGGGCGTGTGTCCGAGGGCAACGGTGAAGACCCGTTTCTGGGAGCAGCCATTGCGCAGGCCATGGTACGTGGTTATCAGGGAAAGGATATGAGCCGTAATGATGAGATTATGGCTTGTGTAAAGCATTTTGCCTTGTATGGTGCCGGTGAGGCAGGACGTGACTATAATACAGTAGATATGAGCCATCAGCGCATGTTCAATGAATACATGTTGCCCTATCAGGCGGCGGTTGATGCCGGTGTGGGCAGTGCGATGGCCTCTTTCAATGAGGTCGATGGCATTCCTGCCACTGGAAACAAGTGGTTGATGACGGATGTATTGCGTAAGCAGTGGGGGTTTGACGGTTTTGTAGTGACAGATTATACCGGAATTACAGAAATGACCGACCATGGGATGGGCGATACGCAGACTGTTGCCGCGTTGGCGCTGAATGCTGGTGTAGATATGGATATGGTGAGCGATGCATTTGTTGGTACGCTCAAGAAGTCATTGACAGAAGGAAAAGTGACAGAAGAAGCAATTAATGTGGCTTGTCGCCGTATTTTGGAAGCTAAGTACAAGTTGGGCTTGTTCGATAATCCTTATAAATACTGTGATGTGAAGCGTGCCAAGAAGCAAATCTTTACCAAAGAGCATCGTGCCGTTGCGCGTAAGATTGCTTCGGAGAGCTTGGTGTTGCTGAAGAACGAGGGTAATGTGCTTCCGCTGGCCAAGAAGGGCACTATTGCTGTGGTAGGTCCGTTGGCAGACAGCCGCAGTAATATGCCGGGTACTTGGAGTGTGGCTGCCGTATTGAAGAATGCTACTTCTTTGGCTGAAGGTTTGAAGGCGGTAGCAGGCGGTAAAGCCGAAATACTGACTGCGAAAGGCTGTAATTTGATGAGTGATGCCGAATATGAGAAACGTGCCACTATGTTCGGACGTTCTTTACACCGTGACAATCGTTCGGACAAGGAGTTGCTGGACGAGGCTCTTGCCGTGGCTGCCAAATCGGATGTTATTGTGGCTGCGCTCGGTGAGTCTTCGGAAATGAGTGGAGAGAGCAGTTGCCGCACGAATCTTGAAATGACGGACACCCAACGCATACTGTTACAGGAATTATTGAAAACGGGAAAACCGGTGGTACTGGTGCTGTTTACCGGTCGTCCGCTGGTACTGAACTGGGAGCAGGCAAACGTGCCGGCCATTCTGAATGTATGGTTTGCGGGCAGTGAGGCAGGTTTTGCCATCGGTGATGTATTGTTTGGTGATGTGAATCCGAGTGGGAAGCTGACTACGACTTTCCCGAAGAGCGTGGGACAGATTCCTTTGTTCTACAACCACAAGAACACGGGCCGCCCTCTTGCCGACGGTGCATGGTTCCAGAAATTCCGCAGCAACTATATAGACATAGACAATGAACCGCTTTATCCCTTTGGTTTCGGCTTGAGCTATACAACATTCTCTTATAGCGACGTGGCTTTGGACAAGACTAGCATGACGGATAAGGGCGAACTGACTGCTACCGTGACTGTGACCAATACCGGCAAGAGAGACGGTGCAGAAGTGGTTCAACTTTATATTCGTGACCTTGTGGGAAGTGTAACCCGTCCGGTGAAAGAGTTGAAAGGCTTTGAAAAGATTTTCCTGAAAGCCGGCGAATCTAAAAAAGTATCTTTCAAGATTACCCCCGAATTGCTGAAGTTCTACAACTACGACATACAGTATGTATACGAACCCGGCGAGTTCCATGTAATGATTGGACCCAACAGCCGCGATGTAAAGACTACGAGTTTTGAGTTGAAATAGGTATAGTTTTGCTTTTAGGTAAGAGGGCAGTCCGCGAAAACCGGGCTGCCCTTTTTTAACACCGTCACCAAATCTTTTTTGCATTTTGATTGTTCAGAGGAGAAACTGAATGATTTATCCACTAAAAAATCAATGTAATGAAGAAGAACCTAAACCTTCCCAAGAAGAAAACCGGAAGACTGAGAAACCTATTTCTGACGGTGTGCCTGCTGGCAAGTGTCGCCGCATCGGCGCAGGAGAAAACAGTAACCGGTACCGTGACCGATGCCCTGGGTGACCCGCTGATTGGTGCCACCGTATTGGTGCAGGGAACCTCCAATGGCGTGATTACCGACATAGACGGCCGGTACTCCATCCAGGCCACCCCGGAGAACACATTGGATTTTTCCTATGTAGGCATGGTGAAGCAAGCTGTCAAGGTAGGCAGCCAGTCGGTAATCAACGTCCAGATGAAAGACGACTCGCAGATGCTGGCCGAAACCGTTGTCATCGGTTATGGCAGCGCCAAGAAGCGAGACCTTACGGGCTCCATCACCAACATTAAAGGCGACGAAATCGCCAACAAGCCGGTGGTCAACCCCGTATCCGCACTGCAAGGAAAGATTGCCGGCGTGCAGGTGATAAACTCCGGCAAGGCAGGCTCCGACCCGGAAATCCGTGTACGCGGAACAAACTCCATCAACGGCTACAAGCCACTCTATGTGGTGGACGGACTGTTCAACGACAACATCAACTTCCTGAATCCGCAGGACATCGAATCCATGGAGATACTAAAAGACCCGTCGTCGCTCGCCATCTTCGGTGTGCGCGGTGCCAACGGCGTGATTATCATCACCACCAAGAAGGCGAAAGAGGGACAGACACGCGTCAATATCAACGGCTCGTTCGGTTTCAAGTCCGTCACCGACAAAATTGCACTGACGGATGCCGAAGGCTTCAAACTGCTGTACAACGAACAGTTGAGGAATGAAGGCAACCCGGAATACAACTTCTCGGACTGGACGGGAAACACCAACTGGCAGGATGAAATCTTCCAGACTGGGTTCATCACCAACAACAACATCAGCATCACGGGTGCCTCGGACAAGAACAGCTTCTATCTCGGTGCGGGCTATGCCTACGAACAAGGCAACATCAAGCACGAGAAGTACAGCAAGATTACGCTGAACATCAGCAACGACTATAAAGTGACGGACAACCTCAAGGTAGGTTTTCAATTCAACGGGGCACGCATGCTGCCCGCCGACACGAAGAGTGTGGCTACAGCCCTGCGCGCAGCTCCGGTGGCGCATGTATTCAACTCCGAGTACGGCCTCTACACCTCACTGCCCGGATTCCAGAAGGCACAGATGAACAACCCGATGGTGGACGTAGACCTGAAGGCGAATACCACGAAAGCCGAGAACTACCGTGGCTCGGGCAACGTGTACGGGCAATGGGATTTCCTGAAACACTTCCAGTTCAAGGCCATGTTCTCCCTGGACTATGCCTCGAACAGCACACGGACATACACCCCGGTTATCCAGGTATATGACGCAAGCGTCGAGGGAGACATAGCCACGCTGGGCAACGGCAAGACCGGAGTGTCCCAAGCCAAAGAAACGGAAATGAAGGTACAGAGCGACTATCTGCTGACCTACACCAACTCCTGGGGAGACCACAGCGTGACGGCCACAGCCGGTTTCACCACCTACTACAACAAGCTCGAGAATCTGAACGGCGCCCGTACCCAAGGGGTAGGCCTGGTCATTCCGGACAATCCCGACAAATGGTACGTAAGTATCGGCGACGCAGCCACCGCCACCAACGGCAGTACGCAGTGGGAGCGCTCCACCGTGTCCGTGCTGGCACGCGTGCTCTACAACTACAAGGGCAAGTACCTGTTCAACGGCTCCTACCGCCGCGACGGTTCTTCCGCCTTCTCCTACACCGGCAACCAGTGGCAGAACTTCTACTCCGTCGGCCTGGGCTGGCTGATGAGCGAGGAAGCATGGATGAAGGACATCACCTGGCTGGATATGCTGAAACTGAAAGGCTCATGGGGCACACTGGGCAACCAGAACCTGGACCGCGCCTATCCCGCCGAACCGTTGCTGACGAATGCCTACTCCGCCGTGTTCGGCACCCCGTCTGCCATCTATCCGGGCTACCAGCTTGCCTACCTGCCCAACCCCAAACTGCGCTGGGAGAAGGTGGAAGCCTGGGAAGCCGGTGCAGAAGCCAACTTCCTCCGCAACCGCCTGCACTTTGAAGGGGTGTACTACAAGAAGAAAACCAAAGACCTGCTGGCCGAAGTGCCGGGCATCTCGGGCACCGTACCGGGTATCGGAAACCTTGGCTCCATCGAGAATTCGGGCGTAGAGCTTGCCTTGAGCTGGCGCGACCGGATAGGCGACTGGAACTACAACATCGGAATGAACCTTGCCACCATCAAGAACAAGGTACTGAGCCTCGTGCAGGAAGGCTACTCCATCATAGCCGGAGACAAGCAGCAGAGCTACACAATGGCAGGATACCCCATCGGCTACTTCTACGGCTACAAGGTGGAAGGCGTCTACCAGACCCAGGAGGAGATTGAGCACTCTCCCAAGAACACACTGGCAACCGTCACCCCGGGCGACCTGAAATTCCGCGACGTGAACGGTGACGGTGAAATCACCACGGCAGACCGTACGATGATTGGTAATCCTACACCCGATGTCACCTACGGCTTCACGCTCGGCCTGGGCTACAAGAACTGGGAGCTTGCCGTTGACATGATGGGACAAGGCGGCAATCAGATTTACCGTACCTGGGACAACTACAACTGGAGCCAGTTCAACTTTATGGAGCAACGCATGGACCGCTGGCACGGTGAAGGGACCAGCAACACCCAGCCGCTGCTGAACACCAAGCATACCATCAACAATCTGAACTCCGAGTATTACATAGAGGACGGCTCGTTCTTCCGCATCCGTAACGTGTCGCTGGCATACAACTTCGACAAGGCGCTGATTTCGAAGATAGGCATGCAGGCGCTGAAACTCTACGTGAACATACAGAACCTGAAGACGTGGAAGCACAACACCGGATATACCCCGGAACTGGGCGGAAGCGCCATCGCCTTCGGGGTGGACGACGGCAGTTATCCGATGCCGGCGATTTATACGTTCGGATTTAATCTGACGTTCTAAAAGCCTCTCCCCTAAAAAAGAGTAACTTCAAACCTCCCCCGACTCCTTCAAAGGGAACGGGGAATGAAAAATATAAATTTATGAAACTGATAAAATACATATTTACATTGCTGGTGGGTGCAACAGCCCTCTCACTGACATCCTGCAACGACTTCCTGGACCGCGATCCGCTGGGGCAGTTCACGGAAGATGACTCTCCCAACGCCCTTGTAGGCGGGAAGATATTCAACGTCTACTACCTGATGCGCTCGTACGACATCACTGCCGGTATTCCTGCTTTTATGGTGCACATGGTGCGCAGCGAGGACTCCGAGAAAGGCAGTGATGCCGGCGACGGCAGCAACGAGGCCGCCATGTGGGACGACTTCGAATACACTGCCTCCAACGGGCCGCTCAGCGCCTATTGGGGACAGAACTACAAAATCATCTACCAGTGCAACGAAATCCTGGACGACATTGAGAAGAGCGGACACAAGGACGACACCGAAGCCATCCGCAACCGCGGCGAAGCGCTCTTCTTCCGTGCCTGGTGCTACTTCAACCTGGTACGCGCCTTTGGCGAAGTGCCGCTGGTCACCATCAAGGTAGTGGAAGCCTCCGATGCCAACGTGCCCAAGACCACGGCGGAAAAGATATACGAACAGATTGACAAAGACCTGACCGAAGCCGAAGAATGCCTGCCCCTGCGGTGGGACAGCGACTATACGGGACGGCTGACCTGGGGCGCCGCACGCTCCCTGCACGCACGCACCTATATGATGCGGAACGATTGGGACAATATGTACACAGCCTCCACCGAAGTGATAAAGTCGGGCATCTACAACCTGAATACACCGGTCGACAAAGTCTTCACCGTAGAAGGGGAGAATTGCGGTGAGAGCATCTTCGAACTGCAATGCGAAGCCACCGATGCCATGAAAGAGGATGCTAGCATCGGCAGCCAGTTCTGCCAGGTGCAAGGGGTGCGCGGAGCCGGCGAGTGGGACCTGGGATGGGGCTGGCACATGGCCACCAAACTGATGGGAGAAGCTTTTGAACCGGGCGACCCGCGCCGGAACGCCACATTGCTCTACTTCCGTCACAGCACGGACGAGCCCATTACACCGGAGAATACCAACCAGCCTTATGGCGAGTCACCCGTATCCACCGCCATGGGTACCTACTTCAACAAGAAGGCCTACACGGACCCGACACTGCGCCGCAAGTACAGCCGTATGGGTTTCTGGGTAAACATCCGCCTCATCCGCTATCCGGACGTGCTGCTGATGGCTGCCGAAGCCGCCAACGAGAAAGGGCTGACAGGCGAAGCCGCCGGGTATCTGGAACAAGTACGCGCCCATGCCCGCGGCACACTGGCAGACGTGCTTCCGAAGGTAGAATCTGCCAGCCAGTCTGTGCTGCGTGACGCCATTCGCCACGAACGCCGCGTAGAGCTGGCACTGGAACCCGACCGCTTCTACGACCTCGTGCGCTGGGGCATTGCCAAAGAAGTGCTGCAAGCTGCCGGAAAGAATTACCAGGACAAGAATGCACTACTGCCTCTGCCCCAGACAGAGATAGACAAATCGAACGGAGTACTGGTACAGAACCCCGACTATTGATACCCGGCCAAAGGAAACAGCCGACCCAATCAATGGCAAAAGGTCTGTTTTATAACTTGCTCTCAATCAAAGCATTGCTACTGCAAAGAGCTGCAAACTTTTTGCAGTGGCACTGCAAAAGTGTTGCAGTAGCACTGCACAACAGTTGCAGTGTCGCTGCAAAGCAGTTGCAGTAGCGCTGCAAATTGTTTGCAGTATCACTGCAGAGATATTGCAGCACCGTTGCAAAGAAGTCATAGCGCCACTGCAATAGAGTGACGGCAATCTAAAAACAATGAAGGGAACATACTTACAAACAATTAATTCAATATGAATATGAAGAAAATTTTCAAGAGAACAAGTCTGCTGCTCGCAACCGCTTTAATAGGTGGCACCGCCACCGTGCAGGCGCAGAAATCTCCGCAGGACATGGACCGCTTCATCGACGCACTGATGCGCCGGATGACTGTGGAAGAGAAAATCGGCCAGCTCAACCTGCCCGTGACCGGAGAAATCACCACCGGTCAGGCAAAGAGCAGCGACGTGGCCAAGAAGATTGAGCAGGGGCTCGTGGGAGGGCTTTTCAATCTGAAAGGAGTGGCCAAGATACGCGACGTACAGAAACTGGCCGTAGAGAACTCCCGCCTGGGCATCCCCCTGCTGTTCGGCATGGATGTGATACATGGCTATGAGACCATCTTCCCCATCCCCCTCGGCCTCTCCTGCACGTGGGATATGGCAGCCATCAGGCAGTCTGCCCGCATAGCCGCTACAGAAGCCAGTGCCGACGGCATCTCATGGACCTTCAGCCCGATGGTGGACATCAGCCGTGACCCGCGCTGGGGACGTGTATCCGAAGGTTCGGGCGAAGACCCGTTCCTCGGAGGCGCCATCGCCCGCGCCATGGTGTTGGGGTATCAGGGAAAAGACCTGAACGACCAACTGACACGGAACGACGAAATCATGGCATGCGTCAAGCACTTCGCACTGTACGGTGCCGGAGAAGCCGGACGCGACTACAACACCGTAGACATGAGCCGCAACCGCATGTTCAACGAATACATGTACCCCTATGAAGCAGCCGTCCGCGCCGGAGTGGGTAGTGTGATGGCCTCCTTCAACGAAGTGGACGGCGTGCCCGCCACCGCCAACCACTGGCTGATGACAAACGTGCTACGCAAACAATGGGGCTTCAACGGTTTTGTGGTGACCGACTTTACCGGTATCTCCGAAATGGTGGAACACGGAATCGGCAACCTGCAGACCGTTTCCGCTCGTGCGCTCAACGCCGGTGTGGACATGGATATGGTGAGCGAAGGTTTCGTGGGCACGTTGAAAAAGTCGCTCATCGAAGGCAAAATAACCATGAAGACACTAGATGCAGCCTGCCGCCGCATCCTTGAAGCGAAATACAAGTTAGGGCTGTTCGATGACCCTTACAAATACTGCGACCTCAGCCGTCCCGCACGCGACATCTTCACCCGCGAGCACCGCGCCGCTGCCCGCCGGATTGCCGCCGAAAGCTTTGTACTGCTGAAGAACGAACCTTTTGAGGGACAAGGCAAGCAGTCTTCTCGTCCCGTCCTTCCCTTAGAGAAGCAAGGCACCGTCGCCGTCATCGGCCCCCTGGGCAATACCCGCAGCAACATGCCCGGCACCTGGAGCGTTGCCGCACGCCTGGACGACTATCCCTCTCTGTACGAAGGATTGAAAGAAATGACAGCCGGCCGGGTGAACATCACCTACGCCAAAGGCAGCAACCTCATCGGTGATGCAGCCTACGAGGAACGCGCCACCCTATTCGGCCGATCGCTGGGCCGGGACAACCGTACGGATAAGGAACTGCTGGACGAAGCTTTGAAGGTGGTCTCCGGTGCCGACGTGATTGTAGCCGCCCTGGGCGAGTCTTCCGAAATGAGCGGTGAAAGCTCGAGCCGTACCGACCTCGACATCCCCGACGTGCAACGCACCCTGCTGGAGGCCTTGCTGAAGACCGGAAAGCCCGTTGTACTAACCCTCTTCACCGGCCGGCCGCTGACGCTCACCTGGGAGCAGGAACATGTGCCCGCCATCTTGAACGTATGGTTCGGTGGCAGTGAAGCGGCATACGCCATCGGCGACGTACTGTTCGGCGACGTGAACCCAAGCGGTAAGCTGACCATGACTTTCCCGAAGAACGTGGGGCAGATACCTTTATTCTATAACCACAAGAATACCGGTCGCCCGCTGGCTGCCGGCAATTGGTTCGAGAAGTTCCGCAGCAACTATCTGGATGTGGACAATGAACCGCTGTATCCCTTCGGATACGGACTCTCATACACCACTTTCCAGTACAGCGACATCGCCCTCAGTACCCCGGTCATGGGACAAAATGGCTCCACCACTGCCGTAGTCACCGTGACCAATACCGGCAAGCGTGACGGCGCAGAAGTCGTGCAGCTCTATATCCGCGACCTCGTAGGCAGCATTACCCGCCCCGTACGCGAGCTGAAAGGCTTTGAAAAGGTGTTCCTGAAAGCGGGCGAAAGCAAGACCGTATCCTTCAAGATTACCCCTGAGCTGCTCCGCTTCTACGACTACGACCTCAACCACGTGGCCGAGCCGGGAGATTTCGATGTGATGATAGGTGGCAGCAGCCAGGCAGAAAAGACAGCCCGACTGACACTAAAATAAAATATTTAATATTGCACTCTAAAAACAAGAAAACATGAGATATACTACTTTACTCCTTTGTTTTTGCAGCATTCTGCTCCTTGGCAGCTGCAAGAGCCAGCCCTCCGCACAGAACGGACAGCCGCTGGAAGTGATGACGTTCAATGTCCGCCTGGATATTCCTTCGGACAGTGTAAACAACTGGAATTACCGCAAGGGTGACGCCTGCCGTATGATAGCCTACTACAGCCCCGACTTGCTGGGCATGCAGGAAGTGCTTCACAACCAAATGGAAGACCTAAAACGCGGGCTGCCGCAATACACAGCACTCGGTGTGGGGCGCGACGACGGCAAGGAAGCAGGCGAATACTGCCCGATATTCTTCCGGACCGACCGGTTTACACTGGTGGAATACGGCAATTTCTCCCTCAGCGAGCAACCCGAAACTATCGGCATCAAGGGCTGGGACGCTTCCTACAACCGTGTCACCACCTGGGCGATACTGCAGGAAAAGAACAACGGACAAAAGTTTGTATATTTCAACACCCATCTGGACAACGACGGAAAGACAGCCCGCAAAGAGGGCGTGCAACTCATTCTCGACAAAATCAAGGAGATAGCACCGGACATGCCCGCCATCATCACCGGTGACTTTAACTGTACGCCCGGTGAAGAACCTCTGCAAACGCTGGAAAAGGGAGGAATGGAAAATGCCGCAAAGACAGCTGCCGTCACCTACGGTCCGTCCTGGTCTTTCCATGACTTCGGCCGTCTGCCGGTGGAGGAACGCGTACTGCTGGACTATGTCTTCGTGACCAAAGGCGCAAAGATAGACCGCTACCGCGTTATCCAAGACAAACCGGAGAACAGCTACCTTTCCGACCACTGTCCTATACTTGTTGAATTGACCGTGCAATGAATATAGATAAGTAAATGATAAAAAAACAAGTAAGCATTGGTACAATGAAAATACAATACTGTTTATTATTGTTCCTGCTGTTGCTCGGTTTCACGCAATGCAAAAGCCCCGCCGCCAAAGAAGACCGGCTGAGCGACGATGCCCTGATGGACACCGTACAGCGCCGTACCTTCAACTACTTCTGGGAAGGTGCCGAGCCCAACAGCGGACTGGCACGCGAACGCATCCACATGGACGGTGTCTATCCGGAGAACGACCAGAACGTAATCACGTCCGGTGGAAGCGGCTTCGGCATCATGGCTATACTTGCCGGTATAGACCGCGGCTATGTCACCCGCCAGGAAGGGCTGGAACGAATGGAGAAAATCGTCTCCTTCCTCGAAACCGCTGACCGTTTCCACAGTGCCTACCCACACTGGTGGTATGGCGATACGGGCAAGGTGAAACCCTTCGGGCAGAAAGACAATGGCGGCGACCTGGTAGAAACAGCCTTCATCATGCAGGCGCTGCTCTCCGTCCACCAGTACTACATCGACGGTTCGCCCGCCGAGCAAGCCCTCGCCGCCCGCATCGACAAGCTGTGGCGCGAAGTGGACTGGAACTTCTACCGCCAGAACGGCCAGAACGTGCTCTATTGGCACTGGAGTCCGGAATACGGTTGGGAAATGAACTTTCCCGTACACGGTTACAACGAATGCCTCATCATGTATATCCTTGCCGCCGCCTCGCCTACCCACGGCGTGCCTGCAGCAGTCTATCACGAGGGCTGGGCGCAGAACGGGGCCATTGTAGACCCTCATAAAGTGGAGAATATCGAGTTGCATCTGCGCTATCAAGGCACAGAAGCCGGACCGCTCTTCTGGGCACAATACTCGTTTCTCGGCCTCGACCCCATCGGGCTGAAGGATGAATACTGCGCCAACTACTTCGACGAGATGCGTAACCTGACGCTTGTGAACCGTGTCTACTGTGTCCGCAACCCCAAGCACTACAAAGGTTTCGGGCCCGACTGCTGGGGACTGACAGCCAGCTACTCCGTCAACGGATATGCCGCCCACGCTCCCAACGAACGCGACGACCAGGGAGTCATCTCTCCAACTGCCGCCTTGTCATCCATCGTCTATACCCCGGAACAGTCGTTGCAAGTGATGCGCCACCTCTACGAGATGGGAGATAAGGTCTTCGGCCCCTATGGCTTCTACGATGCTTTCAGCGAAACGGACAACTGGTATCCGCAGCGCTACCTCGCCATTGACCAGGGCCCGATAGCCGTCATGCTCGAGAATTATCGGTCGGGACTGCTGTGGAAGCTCTTCATGAGTCATCCGGATGTGCAGAAAGGGTTGAAGGAGTTGGGGTTCTCAACAGTCAGCAAGTAACTTACTATCATAAAAAATCCCCTTCTGAAACTTGTATTCTCTGATGAATAGCGAGGTACAAGTTTCAGAAGGGGATGTATTTACAACCTATTCACCGCCGCCACCGGAACCACTGCCACCGCTCTTCACATCATCATTGCTGATAGTGCGCGCAGCCTTTTTCACGCTTGCCTTCAACTCACCGATACGGTAGCTGACGCTTATGCCGAAGCGTTGGCGGCTGTACTTATAATTGCTTTCCCGTATAAAACCGCTGCCTTCGGTGGTGGAGCTTTGGTCCATATACTTCTTGAAGAAGTTGCTGGCAAAGGCAGACAAGGTGAGGCGCTTGTCCAGGAAGGACTTGTTGACGCTCAAGCCATAATCAAAGAAGCTGCTACCCTTACCTTGCAGCATAATCCACGGCGTCTGTCCGAAGACATTCAGACTGATGCGCCAGTCATGGGGCAGCGTCTGCTGTGCACCGCCGTAGGCAAAGAGGCTCCAGCCATCGTTACGCATGCCTTCACTGCCCTCCAGATAAGAGTAATTGCCGCTCATGTTCATGTAGATACGTGTACGTGGAGTGGCATTCCAGTTGACGTAGCCGTTCACACTGGCATAACGGGTCTTGCCGATGTTGGCATAGGTAGAATAAAGCACATCCTTGCCCGTGGGATTCTTCAATCCCTCAATCTCCGTATCAGGCATGAGCCTTGTCACATTCTCAATACTGTTGTTGGTAAACGAGTAACGGGCCGAGATATTGATGTTGAACTTCTGTGTGAAGTTACTGTAACTCAAGTTGAAAGCATGGCTCTTCTCGCTGTCCAGCTCCGGATTACCCTGGCTGATGTAGGAGGGGTCCGTATCATTCAGATAAGGATTCAGAGACCAGATTCCCGGACGATAGATACGCATGTTGTATCCTAAACGCAGATTGGACATATCCGTCAGCTTGTAGCCGATGGAAGCGGAAGGCACTACGTCGTCAAAGTTCTTTGTGAAATCCTCACCGCGGCCCACCAGATACTTCACATCTTGGATGGTATGCTCGTAGCGTAATCCCAAACGGCCCGAAAGTCTCTTCACCTTCAGTCCATATCCCAGATAGGCGGCGATAATATCGTTCAAATGCTTGTAGTGTGAGCTCTGGTCCTTGTTGTATTCATACTTTCCGGTATCGTCCGCATCAAAACGGTCGTCTTCGGAGGAGTTGTTGCGCAGAATGTACTTGGCACCTGCCTCCAATGTATGCAGCTTGCCGATAGGCGTGGTATAGTCGGCCTGGAACGTATGCTCCGTGGTATTCTGATCACCGTCGTTATGCTGGTTCTTCAAACGGTTCAGATAGTCTGCCCAATCGGGGTTATAGCCATTGTCTATTTCATATTCCGTATAGGAATCCGACGTTTGCGGACGGGTGTTTATCTTGTAGGAGAACGTCAACATGCGGTCCTTGACCTTGAACAGACGCTGGTAGTCGATACCTCCGTCGATAGAATACCAGGAAGACTTGCTGCGGTTAAAGGCAGAATAACTGTAAATGGGAGCAGCATTTATGTTCTCTGGAAAGGTGGCGATGTAGTCCGTAGAGCCGTTACTCTTATTCCCACCGCCCCAAAGTCCGAAAGACATGGTAACCAAGCGTAATGTATCTATTTCGTAGCTGGCCTCCATGCTGCCCGACTGGAAAGAACCGTGTCCCTTGTTGCTGCCGTCATAGTCCAGATTGGAAGAATTCTCCGTAACAGCTTCCGGTGTCACGTGCTGGCTGCCGCTGCTGTAGTTGCGGGGCTGGTCGTTGTAATTGTAATTGTAGCGGGCGCTGACGGTCAGCTTTCCGCTCTTTATGGTACCGAATGCCCCGCCGCCTGCACCGCGGTTGCTGACATTGGCACTGAACGTAGCCGTATAGCCTTCGAGTCCGCTGCCCACGGTGACGATGTTCAGAATACCGCCCACACCCTCGGCGTCATACTTGGGGCCGGGATTGGTTATCACTTCAATATGCTTGATACTGTTTGCAGGCATACTTTTCAGCACTTCCGTCGGGTTGTTGCTCATCATGTTGTTGGGCTTTCCGTTGACGTATACCTTGAAGCTGCTGCTCCCGTTCACCTGAATATTGTCCTCGCCATCCACCGTTACCAACGGTACCTTGCGGAGCATTTCCAGCACGGAGTTCGATTGGGCGTCAGGGTCATCCTGCACATTGTACTCTATCTTGTCGATATCTGCCTTCACCAGAGGCTTCTGAGCTACAATCTCCACTTGTCCCAACTCATTGGAAGCATCTACGATATACAGCGTACCGAAGTCCACCAGCTTCTCCCCTGCCTTCACAGAAAAGTCCTTCACGATGGGAGTACGTCCCACGGAAGTGATGGTCATCACGAAGTTGCCCGTACCGGGTACTTTCTCCTGGAACTGGCCTTTCATGTCCGTTACCAGCATTTTCAGCGCCTTTGCAGGGGCCTCTTTCTTCACGATTTTAATGGTAGCATAAGGTTCACCTTCCTGGGTGAGTGAGTCGAGCAAAATTCCTTTAACCTGGAAAGAAGTGTTTGCCGTGTTTTGCGCTGCAAGCAGTCCCGAAATCATCAGCATCCATAGCAGCACAGTCCATTTTGTTCTCATTGCGTTTTTATATTTAGTGACTATTCATGTTTATTGTCTTGGTATTAGACGTTTCCCGTTCGAGTTTTGTCACAATGAATTCGGCAAAAATAGCCCCTTTTTCATGCATTTACGAGACTTTCGGAGTTAAAAAAGCAAAAAGAAAGCAATTTAGAGAAAATAGAAGAAAAGTAACAGACAGATATTTGCGGCAATAACAGAGCAGAATCCCCCCAATATCCACGGCCGCAAAGGGCTTTTTCCACCGGCAAAGAATAACGCGTAGCACATGTTTACCGCTATATTGCTGACAATAGCCTGCATGCTGCAAGCCGTAATCACCAGCACCGCCACACTGCCCGTTCCTTGAAGCAGGTTCAGGATGAAAGGAGTAATGTCACTGAACCCCGAAATGAAAGAGAGCAAGTTCAGTCCACCCGTGCCGGCATACACCAGCGTATAGTGGGTCAAGATAGTGAACACCACAAACAGCATGGCAAAAATCAGCGCTACCTTGAACTCCAACGGATTACTGCTGTCCTCGTCCTCCGTGGTCTGCGTGCCGTCGTCCACCCGTTTCCGCTTGGAATGCAGATACCATGCCACGGCAGCCGTTACCACCGACATTATCAGCAGGTAGGGATAAATGGCCAGTAGCGTCTCCCGGCTGAAAATACCTATCAATATCAAGAAACGGAGGAACATCATACTGACCGCCAACAACATGGCCGCCACATATTCGGGAGCATCCTGCACAGAAGCCTTACGGCTCTTTCGCGCCAGTACGGAAATGGTAGCCGTGCTGCTGTACAAGCCTCCCACGATGCCCGAAACCAGAATGCCCGACTCATGGAAAACGTAACGCTTCAACAGATAAGAAAGGTAGGAAATGCCCGATACAACCACCGTGGCCAGCCAAATACTGTATGGCGTCAGGTTGATGCCGGGAATAAGATTCTCATTGGGCAGCATCGGCAGGATAATGCCGCTGATGGCAAGGAACTTGGCAAGCGTAATCATCTCGTCGTTCTTCATGCGCTGGGCCAGTTCCGTGAAGGTGTGTTTCAGCTCGGTGAAGAGCAGGACGGTCACTATGACCATGACGTAGAACCACGACGGCTGCGTGGCCACAATGGGAGCAATGCAGTAGGTGATGAGTGCAATAATGATGGTGGTTACTCCGAACACATGGTACTGTGACTGCTTCACATAATAGTTCAGTCCGAGCAGCAGTCCCAGAATGGCTCCTCCTCCCATGAACAGACGATAGCCCGTAGGGTCGAGGATATAGAGCAGATAGCCCAGAATGCCTATAAAAGTGAAGGTGCGGTCGGTACCGAAAAGCGTAGTTTCCCCTTCGCGCTTCAAGCTGATTTTACGCTGTGAAAGCCCGATGAGTAAAGAGAATACGGTGACCAAAAGGAAGGTGACCAGTTCTCTTGGCAGGTAGTCGTAAAGTTTCTCCATGACGATTAAACAAGTACGGCATACAATTGGTTTGCTACCACGTGGTGAAAGGGTGTTTCATCAGTTGCGAGTTATAGTAGCGGACGTCTCCCGTCACCTCCCGTCCGATGAATGCAGGTTTCACGAAAGGCTCGTCTTCCGAGGAGAGTTCCACCTCAGCCACAGTCAGCCCTTCGTTCTCGCCATAGAATTCATCCACCTCAAAGACGTGCTGTCCGCTGCGCACCAGGTAACGGGTCTTGTCGATGACACCCGGTTCGCACAGTTTCAGCAATTCCCGCGCTTCGCACAGCGGAATTTCCTTTTCCCACTCGTAGCGGCTCGTTCCCGATTCATTGGATGCACCCTTGATGGTGAGAAATCCCCGTTCATCGCGGATGCGCACCCGTACTGTCCGTCCACGTGCACTGCTGATGTATCCTTGTACGATACGGCTGTGTGCATACGCTTGTGGCTTGTATTCTCCCGTCACGAGGAATTTCCGTTCTATCTCCTGCGGCATGTCGTTTCCAGTGATTTTATCAGCCCCAGTAAGAGTAAGCCACAAACATGGCGATGACCAATACAATGGCTATTACTCCCATCGTCATCATCACTTTCTTGGCTTGTTGCTCTTCCTTCTGGCTGTGCATTGCTTTCTTTTTACTTTTTCCCATGGTGTGTTTTATAGTTTAAAGTTCAACGATGAACAAAGTAAGAAGAAATTCGGGAAGAATGCAAATGAAAGGGAGAAAATTTATTCGCCGCTTCCTGCAAACTCCATCAGGTAAGCTTTGATAAAGCCGTCTATCTTTCCATCCATCACGCCATTCACATCACTGGTCTGGAAGTTGGTACGGTGGTCCTTCACGCGGCGGTCGTCGAAGACGTAGCTACGAATCTGGCTACCCCATTCGATTTTCTTCTTACCGGCTTCCACCTTTGCCTGCTCGGCCATGCGGTGTTGGAGTTCCTTGTCGTAAAGCATGGAACGGAGAAGGCGGAGAGCGTTCTCGCGGTTCTTGGGCTGGTCTCGTGTCTCGGTATTTTCAATCAGGATTTCTTCCTCTTCGCCCGTATATGGATCCTTATACTGATAGCGCAGACGGACACCGGACTCTACCTTATTGACGTTCTGTCCACCGGCGCCACCACTTCGGAAGGTATCCCATGACATGCGGGCAGGTTCGATGTTCACCTCGATGGTATCATCTACCAAGGGAGTGACAAACACGGATGCAAAAGAAGTCATACGCTTGCCCTGGGCATTGTAGGGCGAAACACGCACCAAGCGGTGTACACCGTTCTCACCTTTCAGGTAGCCGTAGGCATAATCGCCGGAAATCTCGATGGTACAAGTCTTGATACCTGCCTCGTCTCCTTCCTGCAGGTTGGCGATGGTGGCCTTATAGCCGTGAGTCTCGGCATAGCGCAGATACATACGCATCAGCATGCTTGCCCAGTCCTGGCTCTCCGTACCACCGGCACCAGAGTTAATTTTCAGCACACAGTCCATCTGATCGGCTTCCTCGCGAAGCATATTCTTGAGTTCGAGGGCCTCGACAGCAGTGATTGCCTTGGCATAGGCATCGTCCACTTCCTCTTCAGTCACCAGTTCGTCTTTGTAAAAGTCGAAAGCCAGTTGTACCTCGTCAGTCAAGGTCTTTACCTCATTGTAGCCGGAAATCCATTGCTGCAAGCCTTTCACTTTCTTCATCTGAGCCTCGGCAGCCTTCTGGTCGTCCCAGAAACCGGGAGCCTGGGTGCGGAGCTGCTCTTCTTCCACCTGTATCTTCTTTCCTTCAATGTCCAGATAGCGGTTCAACGCCTCGGTACGTTCTTTGATATCTTTCAGTTGTTCTGCGGTAATCATATATGCATTTACAATTTAGGAAGTGCAAAGGTATAAAAAAACACATAATTCCGCAATTGTCAATCCAATAAGTAATGCTAACGGCAAATGATTCCACCAGAACACCCTAAAGATTTATTCAAAAGACAAGGTGCCGAAAAAGGCCGGACAGTGGAACATGGGGCGTTCCAGCCCGATAGGACTCCAAGAAAGGAAGTGGGGAGTCTGGAGTTTGTCACCACACTTGTAGAAATTCCCTTTCATTGTTTTTCCGTCCAGAGAACCGACGGAATGCTGGAAGAAAGCGGAAACGGGAATAACCATGGCCAGTTCCCAGCTGCACTCGCCCAAACGTTCCTCGAAAGGTTCGCCGGCCAACGAGCTCCAACGTTTCACCATGCCCAGCACCTCCTGACTCGCCGTAGGACGGCGCTCATTGACTGCACCTCCCTGAATCAGCAGCCTGCCGGCGCAGTTACATTCGAAATTGTAATAGCGGTCGTCACCTTCGGGAGATACGAAGAATTCCACACAAGCATCTTCCCATACCCGGCCATTGTCTCCGGAGGCCACTGCACGCACACTGGCTTCCTTCACTTTGTAGTGGAGCAGGATTTCGCGCCCCGTATGGGCTATGCGGAAACTCACTTCCGGCTTGTAGGGATAATCTTTCCAGTTGACCACATCAAGGGGCTGAAACTCTATCCCGTTCTCGTCCAGCAAGGACGGCACAGCCTCACCTTCCGGTGAAGCCGTACACATTACTTTCTTTACGGACAAGCTCTTTCCACTCTGGGCATTGCAACAAACCATGCCTACCATTGAAAACACCAAGAGCAGAAGGAGTTTGCTCCCGTAATCTCTCACTATCATAAAACGTCCTTTCATTTCTTATTAGTAGAAGCCTTGTCTGCTACTGCTACATCCCAACCGGAAACAACGTCGCCGTAAAGATAGAATGTCACGTCAAAAGTAGTCTTGCTATTCTCATCCACCACTTGGTAGCAGCGTGTCGCGTCATAGGAATCCACCTCCTTGTACTCGCCCAATGCCAGCGGAGCCGGCTCTTCCTTGCCGGCAGCCTTGGCTATGATTTGCTGCATGCGTTCCTGCATCAGCTTCATAATGCCTTCATGCTTGAAGGGGTCGGGATCCGCCACTTCGGGATGGGTAGCCTTTATCACCCCGCCATTGGCGGCACGCACGACTCTGACACTGTCCGTATAAGCCTTGAACTGCCTCTTCACCTCCGGAGAACGCAGTCCATGAATGGTAAATACGGCAATTCCCTGGGCGCCGTTGTTGAGAGCGGCATCCATGCATTCGAACATCATCGGGCCGTCGGTGGCGGTCATGCCGCAGTACAGTGTAGTCATATCGTTCTTGTCGCGTACATTCTCAACCGTACAGTCGGAAATGAAGCTGGCATCGCCCGTATAGAAGGTATGGTAAACCATCGGGAACACGATGTCGAGATTCCATTTGCCCCAGTCCTGGCGCACCATGCGTGAAGCCATCTTCGGGGTGGGGAACGGGGAGGCAGCCATTGTCTTGCCGTAGGAGTGCACCACTTCGGCAATCATATTGGCCACTTCGGTTATCTGGTCGCAACGGAACTGGCGCCACTTCACATCGAGGGAAGGGTCTTCCTGCTCGCGGGGGTCATAACCATGCTGCTCCTTGAACAACCTGAGCATTTCCGGATGGTAACCGTAATCCCACGCAGCGTATTCACGGTCCTGCACAATGCCATAATGGGGCCACAAGGTGGTGGGAAGCACCACATCCACAAAACGATGATAGTCGATGGCAATGCCATTCAAGCCTTCCACTTCGCAGTAGGCCTTGATTTTTTCCTTGATGAACTCGCGGACTTCGGGCAATGCCGGGCAGAGAAACTTGTAATAGCCTACATAGGCGGTAGTGTCTGCCAGGCTCTTGCCGTTACGATTCACGCTGAACCATTCGGGATGCTCCTTCAATATCTTGTCACGGTCGTGTTCCAGATTCATGGTCCATAACCAGGCATACACTTCGATTCCGTGTTTATGGGCAACCGGTATGGCAGCCCGGTAATCGTCGGGAGTCGGCGCATTCAGCATAATTCCATCCATGCCGATGTCGTTCATCACTTGGCAGATGGAGTCGAAGTTCATGCCGGGACGATAGTCCAGCCACGTCCAGAACATGGGATATTCCTTGGTTGTTTCCTTAGCTCCCTGCTGGCACGAGAACATGCCCAGCGCAAGGAACAGCAGCAAGAATGCAGGTAAAAAGCTCTTTTTCATTCTATCTAAATTTTAAGTTTAACATGCAGTTTTTCCATCACCCACGTAACGCCGATTACCACAAAGGCAAAACAAAGGCAGTTGACCAGCCCCATGAATCCATGTGTGAACCAGTCCGGCAGGACAACACCGGTCACATCAGCAAAGCCATAGAAGACATAAGGTACCAGATAAGTGGTCAGCGTAGCCGTTCCGGCAGGGCGTATCAGGTTGAACCAACCTGTGACCTGATGGCTGACCAGATAGCCGAGCAGTGTGTAGAGCCCCACGGAAATGGCAGTCACATAGAACACCCAGGGAGGAGTACCACCCATCTTGGCCACAATCCAGAAATGGTGTGTCCCAATTCCGACCAGCAGAAGCAGAACGGCAACCGTCAGCCCATTGCGGAGTTTCCAGCCGTCACCCTTGCCGGCATAGCGGGCGCTGAGAATGGAAAGGATGACACCTCCCATTGTAAATGCGGGCAAAGCCCCGTTGCCGATATGCAGGATGGACAACATGCCCTGATAGAAGTTGCGTTCGGGAAAGGCAAGGATAGCCTCACCACCAAAGCCCTCGCGCAAAGGCGTACCCAGCAGGCATATCAGGATAAAGGCACCCCAGGCAGGCAGCAGATACTGCAACCGGTCACGGCTGAAGATATAGATTACGGCACATACCAGATAGGTCCAGCCGATGGAGCCCAATATTCCCCAATAGGCACCGAATACACCTCCCTGCGGATTGCGGAACGTGAAGGCAAGGTAAAGGAGAACCAATACTCCGATTATTTTAAAAGCACGGAAAAGGTTCTTCTGAGTGCCGGAAGCCGGTTTTGGATATTGGTTCCACACACCGATAAAGCCTATGGCCATCAGGAACCAGTATACTCCTATCGGATAGGGAGCTTCCGGTGAAAGCCGGAACTCCGAGTTCGTTATAAACGCCCCCATCACCAGCAAGGCAAAGGTGCGGGAAAGGATATGCCCCAAGGTGGACTCTGCCGAGAAGCCCTTGGCATATCTGCGCTCAATGGCGTAAGGTATGGACATTCCCACTGCAAACAAAAAGCAGGGGAATACAATATCCGCCAGTCCCATAAAATCCTCACCATAGACGGCATGTTCCAGCCAATGGGGTACGTCATGCACTTTCCAGAAGTCATTGACGAAAATCATGATGAACATGGTCAATGCCCTCAGCATGTCGATGGCCAGGTTGCGCCGTGAATAAACAGTCTTGTCACTCATATCATCTTGCTTTAGAATTCAGAAACCAACATCAGCCATCTGGCTGCCGAAGAGCCCCACACCTCTTTATAAGTAGCCGTATTGAACTGTGGCCAATAGGGCGCGTCCTCATTGAAATAGGACTGCATGCCTACGGGTATCTCTCCCACCGTTTCTCCGGGCAATGCCGTGTAGAGCTGCGGATAGTTGCTGCCTTCCCCATAAATCATGGACTGCCCGAAAGGATTCCGGCCTACAACCCAGAAGAGCTGCTGTTCTGCAATGTCTTTCAGTTCCTTGTCCTTCAGTACCCTGGCACAGATAGCGGCAGCTTTACCGGTAGACAAATGTACGGCAATATTTCCCTTAAACGAGAACCAGACGGGGAATATGCGCAAATAATGCTCTTTATCCAGACGGATACCGTTTTCGAGTTGTTCCTCGAAATCCTTATCGGCACCGCTGCGAATCCCTACCTGAACGGCGTAGAAGTTGGCGGAATCCTTCACTTCATCTTTGTGATAGATGCCACTGGGCACCATTCCATAAGGATATACATACTTCATGATATTCTTCAGATAACCGCCATAGAGTTTCATGGCACGAATCCACTGCTCATACTCGGCATGGCCGGACTGTGTCTCGCAAAGGGCGGCAAGGGCTTCCATATAGGCATAGTCGCGGGACTGGTGGGTATAGTGTACAA